>Ga0115008_10001153_pt1 | contig 21061 bp, 23 predicted proteins | sample FraStrMetagenome_FD_87164 | JGI IMG/M metagenome (GOLD analysis project Ga0115008, IMG submission 87164) | Marine eukaryotic phytoplankton communities from Arctic Ocean - Fram Strait ARC3M Metagenome | ecosystem: Environmental > Aquatic > Marine > Oceanic | place: Fram Strait | collected...
AATGCCTTTTTGAACGTTAAAAACTGAATCTACTGAGCTTGTTTACCTTCGCTGCTTTCGCCTTGGTGACGCCGGCCTGCTGCATGACGAGCTCGATGTCCTTGTCCTCGAGGCCTTCGGTGTCGACGTCCTCGTCGTTTTCGGCTTCCTCAGCCTCGTCCTCAATCTTGGGGAGCTGCTCCTTTGGCGCAGCCTGCTCTTGCTTGAACTTGTTGACGGCCTCGGATCGTGCTCGTGAGAGGAAATCGTCGGTTTCGACTTCACCGAAGACGATGTAGGTGTCAGAGTTGGCGACCTGAGAATTGGAAACAAGGAAGAGAGCGCAAATGTTTTACCTGGTAGACTTCGCCTCCTTCGATTCGGAAGTTACCCTTCTTCGAGTTTCGCATGACAACTCGCTGGATGCCGGCGACCTTTCGGAGGTTGAGCTTGGCCATGGCTTTCATGACCTTCTTCTGAGCGCGCGAGCGCTTAGCCTCGCCTTGCTCCTCAACTGGGGCATTGGCTTCGGCCTCGGGGATCTCCTCGATGATGGGCTCGGTGGTGGGGACTGGGGCGGATTCAGTTTCGGTCATTTTGGCAACGTTCTAAAGTCCGGACTGGGTTTTAGTTAATTTGGCAAGTTGAAAGTTCGTTGTGTATCGAGCGAGGAAGTAGGTCAATAAGAAAAGAGTACACAACGCGAAATTAAATCAGAACCTAGTCAACACTTGACTAGATTCACACACAAAAAAGTACAGAAAAAAAGGGGCGCTTCAAAAGCTTCGGGCTTGAAGAGAACAAAAATTTGATTCAAGGAAAACACGGGATAGAAGAGGTGTAACGAGGGAATAGTTCTAGAATGCTCGTTTGAAATTAAGGTAGAAAATACAAGCGGAGACGAGAGACACGAGACCGGCGTGCATGAATTTGAATGTTCTGATGTAGTAGTAGCCCATGTAGAGGAACATTGAGAGAGACAGAACGCCGCACAGTTGATTTGCTCTGGAAAAGTATTTTAGAGGAGCGTCAAAATTAGTTGAAATACCTTTTTGGATACGTGTTTTCCATTCCAGCGGCAGTGAATCCGACAATTGTGAGAGCAACAGCTGCAAACAGTGGAGTCAGGCTTCTTTTCTTGAAGAAGCCAATAAGTGCGCCCATAACAAGAAAGCTTGAGTAGCACTGGATAATCGTAGCAACTGGCATCGTGTCTGAGCGTTAAGAGATAAGTCAGGGTGAATTTGAAGTAAAATCAGAATTGAAGAAGTTTAGGTAAAAAGGAAAACTGAAGAGGGATAAGAATAAATGCAGAAATATGAACAGGTAAGTTGGGAAGGCAACGAGTTAGGTAGATGAAAACGGTATTGATCTTCAGGGCAGTTACAGTATCTCTTGGTCGATCTTAGCCATCGGGCTGGGAGTTTAGCCGGTCAAGCCGCTGCGTAAGTTCTGCGGCGAGCTAAATTATTCAACAATTATGACGTCACAAAGCTTTTGCAAACAAGGAAAATTTCTAACCTGCTGGCGATTTTTGATTCGCTCGTTAATTGGCGTCTGCGTTCGTAAAACTGAGACAATTGCTCTCGTTTTGTCAAAGTACACGTCGTTTAAGCTGTTACGAACCTAGAATCGTTTAATTGCGCTGGAAAAAAACCGTCTGACGGACCTTGTTTTCAATGTCTTCAACCATCTTCCCAATTTCAAGAATGTGCTCAGGAACTTTCACGCCAGAAATGAACTTTTCCGTCTGTCTCTGAAGCGATCCGCCAAGACTCAAGAGCCCGCTGCTTTCCGATTTTGTCTGCAACCAAAGCATGACAGTCGTTGTCAGGCGATAATTAAAACCGTCGGCCTTTTCGATGACTTCAAACACGTGAATCGAGTCCCATGAGCCGGGAATGTTCTGGCTTCCGTCGCCAGCTTTTTTGAATAGAACAGCTCCAGCGAAACCAGACTCGGCTGAGATTTCCCAAAGATAGACGGACGAAATTCCTCCATCATAGTAGAGCTCGCGGTACTGGTTGAAGACCTCGTTGAACTCGATTTCGACCTTTCTTAACTTCACCGCTAGATTTCTCTTTCTCAAAATCAAAGCTACCTCAAGAGCTCAGATATCTGCAGACCGTCAGGAATCGCTGGAAAGTACTTATCACTCCAGGGTGAGCGATAGGAGTCCCCATCCCGGTTATAATCACAAAGAAGAAAGTCTCTTTCTTTATCCTCATCCCGCATCAGCCTCAAAGGCTGATCGACTCGCTCAAGAAGATCTTCAGTCAAATCTGGAGCAAGGTCGATCATGTTTGAGAGATTGCGCTCGACCATGTCTGGCGGGAGACGACGGTGTAAGTCAAGTGCGGATTCAAGCCGCACGCGCGCGTTTTTCGACATTCTAGAATTATGCAAATCAAAAGAGACTGAAATCTTAGACGGAAGAGCCTTCCATTTATTCGGTGGCATCAACGTTCATGGTCTGGAGACCCTTGTAAGTGTCAACAGGGACGTAGGTAACAAGAGTGTACAGCTTGTTGGCGGAGTCTTCGTCCTCGTTTCGCTTTCGGTGAAGTCGGACTCGGATTCGGTACTGCACGTTCTTGACACCGTGCTCCCAGACAGCCTTGTTCAATCGAGCGTCGATTCGGACGTCTAAAGCGCAAAATTAGAGGATATTTTTACATAAAGAATTCTATAAATAATGCAAAATATGCATAAATAAATTTTAAGAAAGTCTCCATAAATATCTAAGAAAATTTATCGACATTTGACTTACCCTTGGTGCCCATGGCAGTTCGAGCGAACTTTCGGAGGGCATCAATGGCCTTTGGTGCTCGGTGCTTGTTTCCGATCTTGAAGATTCGCTAGAGGAACAAAGTTAGGATTTGAACGATGGAACATCAAATTTGAGCGTCTGCCTAATTTCTTGATCATTAAAATTAGATTTTTGCCAGTAAGTATCCAAGCTCTAGGGGTCCTTAATCCCTGAGCATTGGACATCAGAGGCTACAGGCAGAACGCTCGCGTTTGGGAGTTCAAAGACGCAATTGCATCAATTCGGAGAAACCTTGATAAAGGTTAAAAATCAATAAATTTAAGAGTTCAGATTACCTTGTGGAGGTTGACGGTGTACTCTCGAGCGATGACGTCCTTGATGGCAGATCGGGCCTTCTTTTCGCGAGCCATTTCGATATATTTGGTCCTGACGAGTCTAAAATGTGGATATTTAGTACTTATTTTGGTAAATAAAGTTGAATAACAGGATGAAGATTATATTGACAATTCTCTGAAAGATCTTGAGCGAAAATCTCTTATTTATTTCTCACGCTTTGATATTTCTGGCCTTTTTTTTCACAAATTGTGGCTCACGCGTCGTACGTTAGACCAATAAGCGCGCTTGCGCTCCGTAATGACTCATTGCGAGCGTGCCGTGGTATTTTACCATTCAAATCTTCTGATAACAAATTGGAAGCACTAGAATTTGCCTGCGTATCGAAATAACAATCGTAAATGGTGACTCAAACCCTATTTACTGAAATTATCTGGAAAAAAGGCTTAGCTAGCCTGTAATTGGACGAAGAAGAAGGATTGCGCAAAATTTGGTAATCATTTTTTCGCACTAAAATAAGAATAAAAAAAAGCAGAGCATTATTTTGAAGATGATAAGAAAGGCTGTGAGAGGAAGTTGCGCTAGAATCAGCTGTCGACCTCAGTCGGGTGAGACTCGTGAAAAAAAAACTTGTTAAATTAAATTTCAGTAACTGTAAACAAAGGCTGGTTCCGACCAAAAGTTCAAATCGAGCGAGTCGATCTTGAGCGCTATTTTATCATAGTTGAAGACCCTTCTCATGTCGTCTGGCAGAAGTTGACAGAAATCAGCGTTATCGAAGACAGATATCAGATTTTTGATCAGAATGGAGTTGATAGGAATATTTTCGGAGATGTCGTTTCAAGGGTTAGTCTTTTTCAATAAAGCGAAATGTCAAAATCAACAAGATTTGACATTTGAATCTTAAAATAATATATTTTGAAATTTTACCTTCTTTAGTTTCCCGAGATTCTCGAATACTCGCTTGAAAATATCGACAATCATCTCAAATTCTGGAGCAAGATGTTCCAAAATTCCTCAGATTGCTCTTTCCACCTCAAATCTTACCCGGAAGCATGTTTTCATCTCGACAACGCGGCTTATTTGACAAGAAGAAACGAAATGCTCAAATTTCTTTTCTCAAATTTCGGAATAAATCAAAAAATGTCGATTCGACTTATTTTGGCTTATCCGAAATTTTTCAACAATGAAGTTTCTCAAATCGCGACGAAAGTTGAAATGCTGAAAAATCTTTATCTTTCGATGGGCGGCAAAAATTTCAAAGTTTTTGGAAGAACGCAGCTCGCTCAAAATGTACTGATTCTCGAAAAACCGGAAACAATGTCGGACTTTATCGATCTTATGACGAAAACGGGATTATCTTCAGAAGAAACTCTTAAAATTATCTCCAAAATGGCTGGAGTACTACCTGATTTGGCGCTGGAAAATGTTGAAAAAACTATGCAGCTCTTGCGCGAAGAACTCAAGCTTGAAAATAGCTCGGAAATGAAGAAAATATGTCTTGAAGGTGATTATTGGCCCCAAAAGACCTCTTAAATATTTAAATGACCTCATTCATGTCAGGTTCACCCCTAATGACCTTCAAAAATCGTACTATGACCCCAAATGACTTCAAAAATATAAAGTTGACACTAATTGACTTCCAAAGTGCCCATAAATTTCTCCCTGACCCTAATTGACCTCGAAATAGTTCTGCCACTGAATTTAACTTATTTTAATTTTTTAAAAATGTCATTGTTCAGCTCCAAGCGTGATAACATTATCGCCTGGAACACTTTGCGATCGACTAAACGGCCTTCGTCAATCTGGTTTCACTCCCGTTGAAATCCTCGAACATCCAGACAGTCTGACTGTAACTGGGCAAATCTTAATCCATCGAATACAGAAACTAGCGCGGCTTGGAATCAATCCAAAGCTAGAAAATCTTGTCGGCAATAAAGATGAATGGGAAGCAAAAGCCGATAAGCTCAAGTAAAAAAGATCTTTTGTAATATTTTGTAAAGCCCTTTTTTTAAAGCTCGATGTCGGGAAACCGTCCGAAAAATGCCAGACCGATGTCTCCAGCTGTCATTCGTCCACGATAAAAAATTTCCTGTTTTCTATTTTCTGTAATGTTTTTAATGTAAAATATATTTTTAAAACATTTCATTAGCATGAAATAATTATGGTTTGCTCGTTTTAACCTGATTTTGAAAACAGGAAACGATGTAAGGCTATGTAGGAAAGTGTAGTAAAAGCTGAAAGTACCCTTAAACCATTTAGTCCCGTAATTTTAGAGATCTTATTCCTTTTTTATTATTTTCTTGTGATTGAATCACTGATTCATCTTGAGATAAAAGACGGTTGTTGACTTTAAAATTCCATTCAGCGAATTTGAGAATAAAGCAAAAAAGATTTTGAGCACCCAAGATGAACCGCATGAGTTTTAAACCAGGTACAGATACGTTATCAGCGATTTTGATGAATCATGATAAGACTCATCTTTTGACATTTCCCTAGGGGTTGAAAGAAAATTTTTTCGAATGAGATCGTTTATTTTTGGGAATTTTCAAAGTTGGGAAGATGGCTGAACTTGAACGCTAATTGACCCGTCCAATCGATTTTTGGTCCCTGGTGTGAATTTAAGCTGAGAGCTTTAATAAGAAATCCTTTCGACTTGCTAAATTTGTGCAAAATTCAGCACCTTTGCACGTTATTCATACAGTAGTGTCAGAATTCAAAAAAAAAGAGAAGAGAAAACAATAATTGGGAGCACTACGCCTCCAGTGATTTTATCTTGTATTACAAAAGAAAGCTGTTTCAAAAGAAGAAGAGCTTGTGTCTCTTACCTGACTTTTTGATTAAAACAAAACACAAGAGATATCCATCTTTTTTTTGAGAAAGGTACTTTTGACGCCAATTGATTTATGATGCATGTCGTTAAAAAATTTATCACTAAAAGCGTTTTCATTTTATACATCTAAAAAATGAAAAATTGTTACGAAAAAGGATGTCGAGAATGTTTAGGCGCGATGCTTAAAAATGCAGGAAGATTTTTTGAGAGAATGACGAGCGACGACAAACTGGTAAACGATTGCCAGAAAGCTTTTGAGGCTGAAAATCAGGATGCAATTAACGAGATTGTTCGAGTTTTGCGAGCTGGACATCGATCCCCTGAAAAATTGGAGATTAGAGAATTGTCGGGTGGCTATTTTGGAGAAACAAGATCACTTTCTCATACACAGGTAATTGATAAAGCGTGACGCGAAAATTTTCAATTTCTAAATTTAACAAGGGTGGCGAAGTGGCCGGATTTACGTGGAACAAACGATACATCACGTTTTATGCTGACTTTTTTGTTCTGATGGAACTTGACGACCTCGAAAATTGGGAGAAAGAAAACGGGCCAAACAAGGACATGCTCGCAGATTACATTTTTCTTCCAGACGTTAACTTTTCTTGGAAAAGAATGTCTGAAATGGAAATAATGGTGACGAACCGCTCGCGAGAATGCACGATCAGGGTTAAACAGAAAGAACATTGTTCTGTGATTCTACAGCATTTATGCGCGCTGAAATATCTGGCAATGAATAATCTAAATGGATGTTCTAGTCCGATTAAACAACCGATTTCTGAGAGGGAAGCGGTTTTACATGATTTCAGATTTGTTTTTAAACTTGAAAATCTTGAAATATTTATCATTATATTTATTTTATTAATTAATCGGGCTTAAAAAGCCTTCAAGCGCAGCGAAGCTAAAAGTCCAAAGCTTTTCGAGTCAAAAAGGTCTTAACCGGTCGTTGTCAAGTAATTCCAATATTTAAATTGCGACGCGTAGCTTCGCTTCGCTCAGCTATTTTTAACCAATTTTAAAGAAAAAAAACCGCACCCCTTTTTCCAGCTCTTTTCCGGTGCGGCCACACACTCCAGCAAAATGGTACATTTGCGGCGATGCTTACATGTCAAATTTGGCAGACTCAATCGAAGCTGCTTCAGAACGCGTCTTTCTTGCAGATTGGCAAATCTCTCCGATGATTTATCTCAAAAGAAATTACGAAGGTGGCGCTTTTTCGACTTCGGGCGATACAGGAACTTACTGGCGCCTTGATCAAGTCTTAAAACGAGCTGCAAATCGAGGCGTTAGGATTTATATTCTCGTTTATCAAGATCCAACAGCTCTCGGACTTAAAAATTACGAAGCGACGAAATATCTACGAAAATTCAATCGACCAGAAAGCTGCAATCCGGGCGACATTCACGGCGGAAAAGATCTTTGCGAAGGAGAAAAATGTTTGTGGAAAAAACATGCGAATTTATTCACTCTTACGCATCCGACACTTGACGGACCGAATAAATGGTCGCATCACGAAAAATTGGCTGTGATTGATGACAAGATCGCATTTATTGGAGGACTGGACTTGAGCATGGGGCGCTGGGACGTCCACGGCAAATACTTTATGTTTGATCCCGAAAGACGGACTTTTAAAGGATTCGATTATTGGAGCCAGTTTAACTCGAAACCAAATCAGAATCTGATCGATTGCAATTATGAAAAGGGAGAGAATTTCTTCAGAACAAACTGCCGCTTCGATGAAAATAAAGACTATCTTGATCGAATGACGGAAATGCGAACGCCGTGGCACGACATTGCAGCTCGTTTGCAAGGCGAAGCAGCTTTTGACGTTTCGCTGCATTTCATCGAGCGCTGGAATATGACATCTCATACGGCGTACCAATCTGCAGTGAAGATAAATTTACCGGTTTTCCGAAAAATTCGTGTTTTCAATCCGTTTGAAAAAATGCAGAAGCAATATATTGTGCCGAGAATTAGAAGTAATGTTATTCGAAGGTAAAAATACACTTATTAATTACTAAAAAGCTGAACGAAGCGAAACTAAAAGCGCGAAGCGAAGCTACGCGTCAAAATCCAGTTTTTATATGTCTACCCTACCGGTGATATATTTATGAGTAGGCAAAATGAAAATCTTATATTTTTAACAAGAACTTAGCTTCGAGCTTTTATCATTGTGTTACCATTTACTCCAAAATTCAAATAAAACCCAAAACCCTTCCATTAAGTCAACCAGTTGTAACCGACGGAATGCCACTTGCTGGCGGACAAGTAGCTCGCCAAATCGATGAAGTCAATACGTCTTGTCAAATCATTCGCTCCGCTGCTGCGTGGTCAGCCGGTCTCAGATCAACAGAACGGACAATCTACGACAACTACAAGGCGCTCATCGAATCCGCAGAACGTTTCATCTTCATCGAGAATCAATTCTTTGTCACAACAACTGGCGATTACAAGCTCGACGACAGTTTGCCTCAGAATCAGATTGCGCTTTTTCTTTGCGACAGAATAATCAAGGCGTTTAAAAAAGGAGAACAATTCAGAGTTTATATTGTGATCCCGTGCATTCCAGGATCCGGAGGAAGTTTGGAAGAAAATACAGCAGCTGGACAAGAGATTTTGCTGCACATCACTTATGAAAGTATTTGCAGACATGAAAACTCAATTTATGAGTATTTGAGAAGATGTGAACCAACTATTGAGTGAGTTTATGTGACGAATATAGAAAGTAGCTTGTTTTTAAGGGTTGAAGATTTTATCTACTTTGCGAGCTACAGAACTCACGAGGAGTTCAACGGCGGTATCCATCAAGCCGTGGTCTATCCTCACTCAAAGCTGATGATTGTTGATGATCGATTCACTATTATTGGTAATCCTTTGATCTCGAGCTTCTTAATTAACTTCTCTTAACGAACTCAGGATCTGCGAATATCAACGATAGATCTTTACTTGGCGACCGTGACAGTGAAATTGGAGCGATTATTGATAGCTCGCCATTTGCTAAATCACTGCGAATACGTATCTGGGCTGTTGCTCTTGGTGATCCAGAGCATTCATTGGAAACTTCATTCCCGCCAGAATCGAAAGAGTTCTTCGATTATTGGAAAAGTAGAGCTCAATTCAATTTCCAGGTACTCTTAATCTAAAAACAAACAGCTTTTAATGTTTTCGAAAGCTTTTCGAGGACGTTTTCTGCGTTCTTCCTAACAATACTGTATTTGCCCTGCCCGGAAGATTTGAAGCAGAGTCCGAAGATTGGAAAAAATGGAAAAAACAATACGATAATCGAATGGCTATCACAGATGTTGAAAAAGCAAAATATAAAATGTCACAAAGACGCGGATTCCTTGTCAGCCATCCACTGGACTTTCTCAAAAATGAAGATCGGGTGAACGAGATCAGCGATTTTTTCAAAAATCCATCAGCAGCGTTTACAAAAGAAGGCATCACGCAATTTTTGGATGGAACAATGTTCCAGTGAATTCTCCTGTTTTCACTAATATGCAACTTTTCTTCAATATTCCATACTTTTTATACAAATAAAAGTTCAATTTTATAAAATCTATTCGATCATGCAATTGCAGAGAATTAACATTTGTTATAGCGGAACTTCTATTTATATTTTAAGGCCAAGAAGCCACTTTGAGAAGAGCGCTCTTTTGCTGATCGCTCCGATAAGAACCGAGATAAAGTGCCGGTTTTTCAATCCGATTTCGGGCGCGTCTGTAGCTCACACTGCAGCGCGTCCGCCCGGCCGGCGCTGATCACGCCGGTTCGAATCCCGAAGCGTCCCACTCCATTATCGTGGTTAGCCGATGTATCCTACTTTCAGCCTTACAGACCGACTCAGATGTCACTTACATTCCGCATATCAAATGCCCGCATATCAATGCCAGATCAAGCACCTCGATTGCTATCCTCCAGAACACTTATCCACAGCCATGCTGTCCAAACGTACCCTGTACGAAAACAAACCCGACACTGGGAAAACTCTTGAAACTCAGAAACTGACGAACTTATCTCATGTAATGGATGTCTTCGAAAAAAGATCTTCGGATCTTTCCTGGCAGGGCCCGCCAGGTTTTTTTCTAAAAAAATGAAAATGTCAAAAGCTTTTCCCTTTGAAAAACCCTTAGATTATAAATATCACTCGCGCTACTGCGTTCATTTCTAGCATTGCTTCGGTCGTACGTGGTTATCTTTCGGCAGGGTGCCGAAATATAGAAGGGCTGTATTTGAGGCTACTTTTCGGCGGCTATATAAAGCGAACATATTTGTATTATGTAAAATTTATTCCGTGTATCAATAACTGTAGTAGTGGGCAGTGTTTTTTGTAGAACACGATTTTTAAAAGAAGGAATGAGTTTCTGTGTCAGTGCTTGGTAGTATAAGATAAGTGAAGGGCGTTGACTGAAGATTACCAGTCGCAGTTTTTAGCTAGTCCAGTTGTCGTTTCCTAAATTTTAATCTTAATTTCCAGAATAATTGAGCAGCTCTTCATTAGCTTACTTTACTGTCCTAGTTCCACCCTCCTTTTTTCTGCTCTTTCGGGTTTTCCCCAGCTTTCGGAATATTAAGTATTTTCAGCTCTTCTTTATGCTTCTTCTCCTTGATTTCTTCAGCTCGTTCTTGATCTGGTGCGTTATCTAAGTCCATGCTTTTTCGATAGTACTTCGCTTTCTTCTATAAACGATCTTTATTATTTGATCCAAATAAAGAAATTTGTATTATTTGATTAAGATAAAATCTTTTTCTTACAAAATTGAGGCAGACAAGAACGACACACATCAAAAACGAAGAAACGAATATACATCCGTGGACGATGAGATTGTAGCTAAAAGAGATCATGAAAATCTTGAACTATAATTTTACTGGAGAAAGTCATATTTGCAAATGAGCTTTATTTCGTCTTTGTCTGGCTGCTCGCCGTAATTAAGATTTTTGTAGAGATTTTTCTGATGGATATCTCCGGATTGGAGTTCTTTTCTGGCCTCAAACCAATAAAATATGACGTGGATACATTGGACAGCATTCGCAGTAGTGAAGATCATTGCGAATAACATGGCGCCGACGAATTTCGCCCCGTTTAATGTCTCGAAGTTTGGCTTGGCATTCGAGTGAAGAACTAAAAAGCTGTTAAAAATTAATCAAAAAAAAACTTACGAGAGAAACTTACGCGTCAAGCAGAAAAAGGAACCGAGAATTGATCCTGCAACGAGCCAGTTGTTCCTCATGTCCAAATCATCACATTTGAGACCAAAGTACTCTTCAAATTGTTTCTCTTTGTTTTCGCACATTTCCGCAAGGTCTTTTCCCTAAATTTTTTTTATTACTTCAAAATACCAGCGCCGGACATTATCAATAATATCTTCCTGGGCTTTAAGATTCGCCTTATCTTCTCGCAAGTTCTTGCGCGCCTGATCGATTTCATCATCTGAGTATTTATCTCTCTGATGTTCCATTTCCGCCACTTCTTTCTCCCGGATTTCGTATACCTCCTGCGCTTTTTCGAGTTTCTTTCGGAAATCTTGAACGAGAGTTGAATATTGATGAATATGAAAAATATTACCTTTTGAATTCACAGAATTGCAAAGATCTCTAAAGTTGATCCAAGAAGAGCGCGCCCAAATAATCGGATACTTATTAATTTATATAATCAAATGCTCTCGAATATTGAAATTTTCATACCTTGTCGATTATGAGATCAGTGATACTTCCAGTGAGATGAATCCAGGCGAACCAAACAAGCATCTCAAATTTGAATACCTTCGATAGCATCTTCTTTATTTTCATTGTACAATCTCAAATATAATATTTTGAAATATCCCTGCCTTAGTTTACGTGATTTTTATATCTGTTAAAATAAAAACTATATTTTTAACTGAGGTTGCCTTTTAATAACTTTTCATAAAAAATATTATGTCACATATAATTTATGTGGCAAAACTTCTTTTTGCTGTCAAAAAATGATGAGAATTATAAATGTTTATCTCTCGGATTCTTGTGATTTGAAACGCCGAAAGTCTCTTTTTATATAGAACCTGTTCAGAAAATTCACGATTGTTCCGTTTTTTAGATATGAGTCATCGCTAAAAAACAGATTTTTATAAGTCTAGTAAAACAGACAGGTCCAGCTTACGTAAAGATGTGATGTTGGGGACGGCTCGGAGCGGCCCACATGTTCTAAATGTCACACACGGTACATGTTTGGAGGAAATAGTTTTTATTGAAAGAACGCAGATCGAGTCAAGCTTGGAAAGTATTCAGGAGGAAGAGCGTCTCCTCCGTGGTAGCAATTTCATTTTCCAGCTTCATGTTCTTCATCGCAAGGGTTTTTTGAGAATTTCCGTTTTCTGGCTTGAACATCTTCGTAAAATCTTCGAAAAACTGCTTTTGGAGCAAATCTTGAATATTGAACATTTTGCTCTTGTTGTGATGTGCAAAAAGTATTAGGCGAGATTGTTTTGTAGTTTTCAGAGGAAAGAAAGGCTTATATGGGCTGAGAACTCGGTCACAGCTGGTGGCGAAGTACAGAAAATCTGACAGCTGCCAAACACAGCTGTAGGTCAACCGTACAATCAGCGGCCTTTGATGGTTCTCTGTCAGCTGGACGAAAAGTTTTTTGTGATAACTGCGCTTATTAGATTTTATTTACGAAAAGCGGAAATGGTCTTACTTTTGTATCTCCTGCAATTAATAAAACGCACTTTGATTTTTCTATCTTCAATTGTTTATTTCAAAATTACTTGTAATATTATCCAGTACTTGTTCAGTATAATTTATATTCGTTTCTCAAATCGGACAGCCCCTTCTTTCGGCATTCGAATCATTAGATGAGGAGCAATCTCCATACTTTTAGAACTTCTAAATTAAGATTTTAATAATTATTCAGCTAAAAATGGCTCAAACCTTGAAAGCCGAAAGTCTCGAATGATATTTGCAGCAAAGACAAAATACTGATCAACAGCAATTTGCTTGCCGATGCAATTTCGAAGTCCGATTGAGAAGGTGACTACTCTGATGTCGTTTACGAATTCACCGTTTTTGAAGAATCGATCTGGGATGAAACGATCTGGCTCGTCGAAGTTTTTTGGGTCGTGCATTACAGCAGTCAAGGACGCTGGAAATGATGAAAATTATATAGCCGAAATATCAACCTTGAAAAGACGAGTCTTTTTCAATCAGCACGCCATCAACAACGACATCAGAACAAGCTCTGTGCATGAGACTGTCGACAACTGGATTCAATCGCTGACTCTCGAGCAAAACTGATCTCGTAAAAGGACAGTTTTCCTTCTTGATTTCATTTTCGTTTTCAATCGAAGCGATTATTTCTTCGTACATTTTTTCTTGAATTTCTGGTCTGTCAGCAAGCGTGACGCAGAGCCACGAAAGTTGATTACTGAACATGCTCGTTTAACTATTTGAATTTGGAGTCAAACTTACGCGAGAGTATCAGAAGCTCCTAAATAAATTCCAAGAACAGTTGCAGCGACGACATCATAGCCGAGACGGGGCTCACTTTCTGCAGCAATAAGGAGCATATCTGAAAACGGGTAAATATTGAAAAAATTACAAATTATACCAAGGTAATCTCGAGGATTCTGCGTGTCAAGAGAAGCACGATGTTCGACAACTTGTTTGTGTATAAATCTGTGAAAGTTTTTCACTGCATCGTCTCGTTTTTTAAACTTCGCAAACTTGTTCCAAAGTTTTTGATAAAATGAATTCTGAGTGATGAAGAGCGGAATCTTTCCAGCTATCGTGCGTTTTAATAAAGACAGGCTGAAGTATTCGAAGATGGTAATTATGTATTCAGCAAGTTTTTTGAAATCTACAAAAAGTATTTTTTATTTACACTAGTTTGTAATTTCATACCAGGATTATCGAATTCAAGAAAAGTTCCAAAAGCAAAACCAGTAACGACATTCATCGTTCCATTCATGAAAACCTCTTTTGGATCAGTGCCATTCTTGCCGCTTCCTTCTCGGAGGAGAATTTCGTTCACCGACGCTGAGCTTTGCTCTATAATTTCCTTCATTTTATTCTTTCCAGTAAGTCTCTTGGAGGCGTCAAACCACATCATCCGGAATTGCTTGTGCAGTCCGTCATAAGGACCGTCGCCGATGCCGATAAAATAGCGAGGTCCATTTTTGATAAGCCGATCTTCTGGACCGAGAATTTCAAGCGCGATTTTATCCAAACCGATTCTATGATGTGATTCTTTGACGTCAGCTTTTACTTTTTCAGACGAGTCGCGATTTGAAAGCTCTTTTTTCGCGAACGCTTCTTTGATCATCTTGAAGTCGGTCAGAATGTATCCTTTGCTGAATGAAGAAAAAGGAAACATCTCAGGCCGAAATATCTTCGGCAACGTGCCATTCTTGAGCGACCGAGCGACAACTTTCGCATTGAGATCTTTTCGAATTGGCCACGGATGACTTGGAATCGGATGGAAGCGATACTTGAGCCAAACCTGCAAAACGCGACAGAGAAAAAGTAGAAAAACCGAAACTGCAATTGCGAAAATCATTTTCTCTTCGAGTGAATCTTTTATTCATTCACCTTACGAGCCCGTGTCAACAGTAAATGCAAATGTAATACGTATAAAAATTGTTTGTTAGGAGCCATAAAAGTTGGATCTTTTTTAGTGCAAATTTTTTCAAACTCAACAATTTTTGTTTCAAATAACAAATTTTTTATATTTCATTCCTGTCTCGTGATATTTATTCATGAACTGTGGCAGTCGCAAAAGTGAACCAAAATAATTATTCTAGTTTGCGACAAATCTGGCAATTCGTCGTCTGAAACTCACAAAATTGCGGTGCGAGTACTGAATTCAGACAGATTTTTATGTTGACTCAGGGCATCCTTATCAACAGAAGGATCTCCTCATGCATATTTCTGTGACTTTTATTAAAATTATATCGGATCAGAATGTAAAATTGTTGTCTTGAGATGTTGCGTCGACTGTCTTTTCGAGCGTGGATCGTCTTGAGATTTAGGCAACAGACAAAATATCCATATAAAAAGCACAAAAAACCCAAAGAGCAATCCAATACATAAAACAGTTGTTTCTTCATCAAAAATTATCAGCAATTCATATGATTTTTATTCACCTGTAATTTTTATTGAGTCTGCACTCTGTTGTTGATTTCTACACTTTGTTTCATCCAGGGATGTTTTCCAGAGATTGTAACATTCAGCAAAATCGTCAAAATCTCTCAAAGGGGAAATCGTGTAATCCCAAAGTTTTTTCATCGCTTTTGACTTTTTTACTGCCTGATTATACTCCACATCTAAATTCAAACTTGTCTTGAAGAAAAGATCCCTGACAAGCTCAATCATCCGCAACTTACAGTTTATCGATCTGGCTACCGATAAACTGTTACTTGACTAAAGAAAGTTCTTGTTAATTTGAGTCCTTCTTGTCAACAAGCAATTATTAACAACGCAGCTTGTCCGATTCTTTTCCAGAGAAGCACATCTTTTATTTATTAAAGGAAGGCGTTCTATACAAAAGAATCTATAGAAAGCACTTTCAGTACTCGATTAAATCTCTTTTTCATTTTGTATTCTATTCCTGTTGAAAGGTTTTTCGAATGTGTGAAGATGAAAAGTGATGTCGACGGTGAAAAAGAATCAGAAAGCGAAGATATAGTGAAAGTTATTGAGTTTCCGGAGAAAATCGAAATCAAAAAAGAGAGGAAGAAAAAATTTACCGAAAACGTGATTGATAGGGTTGAATTGCCAATTGTTTCAACTCAACCTGAAATTAATTATTGGAAAAATACGGTTTTATATTATTTATCAAGCCATAATTAATAACTAGTAATTATCAAAAAATATTCATAATATTTTTATATCTTAAACCGTTCAAGATGCAAAAACTGCCTTCGATGCAAAATCCGCGCTTCAACAACGCTACGACGACCGACACAGACGGCGGCATGAAGAGCGAAAAAAAGTTTTGAAAAATCGTGTGGCACCGGCTTACAACCAGCCTCAAAGAAGCTTTTACTTTCGTGGAATTCATTTCAATCTCACAAACGCTCTTGCGAACGCGAGAAAAGTAGTCGGGACGAAGTTGTTTGAGTGCAATGATCGTTGGTGCTACTGGTGCTGGCTAGGACCGGAATTGTTATTTATCAAAAGTTAAATTTGTAAAAAATAATTTAAATCCGAAAAAGATATTATTTGTTTTCCAGTTGCAAGTTACAAATTAGGAAAATTGTTACGCTCGTCACTGCCATTTTTTCGTTTTATTTGCGTTGGTTTTGCTGCTCTGCTGCTTGGAATTCTTTGGATAATTTCAGAAGTACTTTATCCTTCACAGCTTATCAGATACATTGCTCTAGCAGGAGCTTGCTGCTTTCTTATGCAGCGTTGTCTTTTGAGAAGATCTTATAATGAGCAATTAGGTTTAAATAATTGATATAAAAATATATAAACGTATTCAGGTCATTTTTGCTGCTTGTGGTTAGAAAAAGAGGAGAATTTTCGAAAAGAACTTGATACAGGTTATGGTTTACGAAATATTTACAAAAAAATACCTTAAAAATTTCTGCAGCCTTAACGACAGATTGTATCGCGGTCGTCTATGATATCATTATTGCCCTGATATGCTGGTTTGTGCAAAAACCTGCCATTCTTATTTATTCTAAAACAGCGTTCAGCCCGTTTTGCGCGACGGCACAAGCCGCAGTGCACATGGAGATGAACAGCTACTACGTTTCTCCAGTTGACACGGAAAACGATCAACTTAAGCTTCCTACTCAAGGTCTTTTGGAGCTTCTATCTCAAACTTCGAAATCACCTTTGCCGATGGAATCGACAGAGCTTGCGCACAGGTGGTTGAAAGAACAAGTTTAGGTTTTTATATTAAATTTAAAGAGCTAGTCCGATTCCGACAATTTCAAGAGTTCTGGATGAGCTACAAAAAAAGCGGGAAGAAGAATTCAGAAATCGTCACCACCTTGTTTAGTTTTGCTTAAAAATTTTATACTTTTTAAATTATTATAAAGTAAAATATTTTATCGAGTTTTATAAGCAAAAATGATAAAAATAATCAATAAAGATTCAAAATTCCTCGGCACATAACTATTTATATATCTCTTCATTGATTGCAGTTTTGAGATTTGTGTTTCTCGTGCATTTTATCGGAAATGAAGTGCGGGATGCTTTGAAAAAGACGCTTTTTGTAAGAGGCGAGAGTGATAGCCTCCTAACTAAGGAGAGAGATCGCATGTAGACGATCTTATTAATACATGAACTTCATGTCATGAAGAGTAAATAAAGCGCGTTTTCTCAGATCGAAGCACGACAGAGGGCGCTAAATCCATGTTTTCAAGAGCTGCTTCGGACAAGAACTAAAAAACTTTGATGAGTCATAAATTATGACTCATAATGATTTTCCGATATTGACTCATAGCCTCGAATTCTGCACAAAATCAACAAATGGTAAAAGTCTACCATCTCTGAGGCCTTTTTTCTGTTTGAAAATTTGTGTTTTTAGAGAAAACTGTGCTTAAAAATCCTGCTTCTTATTAAAAAACAAACACATTTGATTATTTCGTGTGAACTTGTTAAAAAAACTTCAAATAAAATCTTATTTTAGAAGCAGAAAAAATAATTTCATCAGAAAATATTCTTAATTGCGTGTGCACTTTCTACATGCAGGTCAATAAGAATTGCAATCAGCGCAAGCATGATTGAAAATGACAGAATTATTCCCCAAAAATGAGAGATCATTTTTCCGTAAAACACCCAAGCTTCTTTGAATGATTCTTCGTCATCTTCATCGTTCTCTTCTCCGTTCACAAAGTTCTTCACAACTTTTGGAATATTATATTCTCCGTTCTTAAAAATCTGGAAAAACTTGGCGCAACGATACGCCAGCTTTGCTCTGAGCTTGTCAAAAGTAAAAACACGATCGCTGCTTTTGTCGTGGCACCATAGATTCATCGCTACATTTATTTTTATTAATTTAACTTGATGATACTCACTGATGATAATATGAGCAAGAACGCTTCCGATCGCGATTATCATAAACATGATGAGAAGTCGGGGAGCAATGCTAACATCCTCAAAGTTCGGCACAGAGCTTGAGAGAACATCGAGATAGACAATCATAGTCAAAAGCATGGTGACTTGGAAACAAATTGTTTCGCCGGACGAGACTGGCATCCAGATGCCCAGAATGACGAGAATGCACATACATCCGATCGGCATGAACAAAGTGAGCTCATAAAAGGCGGTATTACGAGCAAGCGCAAATGTGACTTTGAGTCAGTTTTAAAAAAATATTTACAAAATAAATAAAATATATCAAAACTCTTCCTTGAACTCTAGAATACAATTTACCATCATTTCCAGTGATATCGATATCGTCAAATTTATAACCAAGAAAATCCCAAGCTGGATTGGCATCGTAGAATACATTTTGAAGAACGTCAAGCTTTGTCTCATCGTAGCCCATTGAAGTTTTGTCTTCTTTCCATTGCTGCTGGCCATTTTTGAACATCCACCCGTCGATTAGCAGCGCCAAAATGTCATTCGACATGCCTGGCGTAGATCAGGGATGCAAAATCACCCCACCCATGGGTGAGGTGAAAACCCTTGAAAAATTATCACCCATGATCACTCCACCCATGCTCAGGGCTGATAATTTTTCGAACCAACCCACCCTAGCCGTGGTCATCATAAACGAAAGTTCACCCCACCTTACGGTCGACTCCCCACCTCCACCCATATTTTCTTGAAATTTTTCTTGAAAAATCAATGGGTGGGTGATTTTGCATCCATGGCGTGGATATCTGTATTGAGCACTGCTGGACATCGAAAGGGTAAAGAGCAGGACTCATCGAACAACCAGTGCTTGCTCTGACTTTGATCGACATTGAGACCTCGCCACGATAATTGACCTTGCAGCTGTACGCAGTTATCTGAAACTCATAATAAAAGTTGCTATAAGGAAGCGTTTACTATTCCGGAGTTTCCATAATGGTCCAAGTTGACGATCTCAACAGGCGGGGTCCAAATCAGGTCTGGATCGACGATTATTCGCTGCGTGTTTCCGTATTCTGTCCGATTCCAAGACAGTCTCGGGTCTAAAAAACATTTTTGATATCAACAAGGAAAACTGACCATTCCAGGAGTAGAAAAGCACGATTGTAGTGTCCATTGAACTGTCAGCAAGGTCGATGCTATTCAGACTGACAAGTTCCATCGACACCTCAACTCCAATCGGGTCTGTTGTCATTTCTGTCAGTAGATCTTCGAGCATTTCCAATTCGTCGTCATAGTACAGGCGCTGATTCTGTGACGGCGACGATGTCGATGACGTTGCAGGTGATGACGATTCAGAAATTCCATAAAACGAATACTGAAGTACAGGTTCATTTGGATCGCAACGACCTTCATAAGGGTAGGTTTCGTCTTTCCAATAAATATGACGAAGCCAAGCAATGCAGTCTCCAGTCGCATTTACAGGCGATCCGTCAAGACTTGTTTCTCTCCAGATGCAGTTGAAAGCTGAATTGGCAATTGTTTCAACAGGTACATCGCTTTGCCAAGAATGATAAATTTTCGTTAGCCAGCTGGAACAGATTTCTGCTGCTTTACTGTCGTCGATATCCGAACCCAAAATTTCAAATCTGAGCGAGTGGTCGAAATTAAACTTTTATGAAAAAAAAAACTTACGTAGGATCGAGAGGACTGACAGTTTTCATATACTTGTCAGCATTAAGAAGTTCTTTGGCGAGCAGCTGCTCGACTAACTCACATTTTACATTTTCAAGAATCAAAAGAAATAAAAAAATTCCTCTCATTTTCTGCTGATTTTCTCGTTCCTTTTTTAACTGATGGAAATAGATTATAATTCTTCTCGAGCTTAACGACGGTACGCCCTGAAAGCACAATGCTCTGGGAAGTTATGCAGACAAAATACGGTCATTTAGCGCCACAACATTGTCCATAAAAAGAAGATAATTTCGCAAACGTAAAATCGTTAGTAAAAAATCAGCCATAAAATAGAGAGCAGCATCTTATTTTAAAATGTATAAACAAAACTTCTGTAGCAAAACTATCAATGAAGCGCCCTTGCGTAGATTCGAAACAAGCCGTTTTATATAATCGCGCAGCGACAAAATTACCTCGAAACCAAGCGATTTAATAGAACTCATTTTCTCTGATCGAATTTAAACTAAGAGTCATTGACTCTTAAAAGTCTGACTTATTTGCATGCTTGTCCAAAACTTACCTAAATCCAATATTTGAGCTCGTAAGAATTCATCGACATATAAGAATCAGATCTGCGATCTTAACATGAATGAAGCTGAAGAAGATAATCTTACAGCTGAAACTGAAAGTTTTCTGACTGAGTCAGTTCTGTCGAACCGTGAGTTTTATAAGAGATATAAATAAAAACTAGAATAAGTATAATTTGATTTGTCAGACAACGATGGTTCCATTTTTGCATCCAAACTCATCAATGTGTCGAAAAGGGTGGAAGAGCTTGAGCGAAAACAAGCTTGCCTGGAAGAAGAGAATCGAATTATTCGAGAAAAATTAGAAAATGAAAATATCAGTCAAAGGTTGAAAATAAAATTTATATTTTGCACCTACTTTCAGTCCCAGAAACACTTTGATAACGATTCCTTATGAAGAAAGAAAGCAAATGTGCATTAAAAGGCGTCTCGTGGAAGTCAAGGATGTCGATCAATTTGTTGCTTACACAGATGAAAACGCATTTCTTTTTCTCAATGCTTTACGGGCTGGTGAAAAAATTGTTAACATTGGTCGACAATTTTTGGGAGAAATATTTCAACTGGATGAATGGTGTATTGTAACAAATAACGCAGAATATCTAGCGACCTTATTGCTCAAATGCACCGACAGACGTAGTTTACGAATGTCTGCATATATTGAGATATATTGTGCACTCGTATCGTGATAAAAAAGTACTTCGAACAAACGGAAGGAAAAGTCAAGAATTTTGAAAACGGACAATACAAAATGACATTTATTGTTGATTTGCATATGCTTGTTAACCCTGGAACGCATATGCTGGGACCGGTCCCATTTTCGGCCTTTTATAGCCTGTATCTCTATTTTAACGTTGTACAATCATCTCGCAATCATATGTTTAC
>Ga0115008_10001154_pt1 | contig 21053 bp, 8 predicted proteins | sample FraStrMetagenome_FD_87164 | JGI IMG/M metagenome (GOLD analysis project Ga0115008, IMG submission 87164) | Marine eukaryotic phytoplankton communities from Arctic Ocean - Fram Strait ARC3M Metagenome | ecosystem: Environmental > Aquatic > Marine > Oceanic | place: Fram Strait | collected 2012-06-18
AAGAGCTCCCTTTTAAGCATAGATTTAGAGTGGTAAACAATGAGTATTAAAGATTTATTCGGAAAGACTTCACCTAGCCTCGAAGAAACCGTCCAAGACGTCGAGAGCGTCGCATTTGTAGAAAACAAGACATCAGCAGACCAAACCTATCATCCACAGATTGATTTCTCAGATCCTGAGAATTTCGTCTATTATGGCTCAGCTGAGCTTTACTACGAGGCTGCTATTCGACGAATCTACGAAGACTATCCCTATGATGGTTCGAAAGCTGAACAGATTGAGTTTGAAGAGAAAGCTTCTGCTTTAGAACGCTGGGTCTTCGAGAACAAGTATCCAAAGACAACTGGACATGTCAAGCTTGGTACAACTGCAAACTTAGGCGGCCTATCTGGAATCTATAGGGCGACAACAGTACCAGAATACATTAGAGTCTGGGGAGGCTTGCATACCAACGAGGCTGCATCGAGTCTAAGTGAACACGTTGCAACGTCTGCTAAATACGACAACGACAATAATAGAAATCAAAACTGGAACTGTGACTTCACCAGCGGAGCAACAGTTGAGTTTTGGATGAAAAAAGATTCCACAACTGCGAATGAGGCTGAGGTCATTTTGGATCTGTGGAATGGAAGCACCACATCTACAAACTCTAGAATGATTATCGAATTTATAGATTTTTCTAATCCCTATATTCGACTATCTTTACAAAAAGACACATCAATCGAACAGAAACTAATTGATATTTCTAGCCACTATAGTGATTCGACTTGGATGCATTTTGCATTTTCATTGATAAAAGAAGATTCAGTCCTTCAACTTAGAGTGTATGTTAATGGGGTAATTATTTCTACTCCTATTCCATTTTCTAACACTTTTGAGTTCGAGGGAAAAATGGACGCATTCCTAGGAGCACTACAAACCAGCATAGGTGGATTTGGCACAACAGGCTCTGGTAAGTTTCAAGGCTATTTGGACGAGTTCCGATTTTGGAAGACCAAGAGAACATCTCGACAAATCAAGTTAAACTGGTTCGATGCCATCGGCGGAGGAGCCAACACAGACGATGCAACATCAGACCTCGGCGTTTACCTCAAATTCAACGAAGGTATCGTTGGAACCAATGCCGCAGACTCTGTTGTCCTTGATTATTCCGGACGCTTAGCAAATGGTGTGTGGGTCGGTTATGAAAGCACCAATCTCGCTCGCTCAACAGATAGTGCAATGGAATCACTAGGTTACACCGAAACTCCATCACCAATTATTTATAAAGAACACTCATCCGTCTCAGCGCTAATTTCCGAGATGCAAACATCCGGATCTGTTTATGACGCAGACCGTGGACAATCATTCTTCCGCTCAATGCCTGCATGGCTTCAAGAGGAGGACAATGGTAACTTACGACTGTTCTCTCAAATCCTAGCCTCTTACATGGACACTCTTCACGTTCAAATCAAAGAATTAACAGAACTAAAGACTAAGCGCTACCCGATGGAAGGCGTTAAAGCCTCGACCATGGCAGCAGATCTCTTGAAAGACAAGGGGTTCATGATTTCGACAATGTTCGAAAGCGATGAGGTTTATGAGAAACTATCTGCTATCAACCTTCAAGATACACAGTTCGAGACTGAACTTCATGAAATCAAGAACATCATCTACACAAACATTTACAACAATCTCGAGAAGATCTACAAGACGAAAGGGACTGAAGGTTCTATTCGCAATCTCATCCGTTGCTATGGTATCGACGATGAGTTAATAAAGCTTAATCTCTACACCGATGGTGGAGTCCAATACTTCACTGACAAGTCTCGAGAAACATCTGTTAAAAAGAAATACGTTAATTTCAATGACCCAACTCGCTTTGAAGCAAGCATTTATCAAATTGCATCATCGACGAACCCCAACTCATTCATTTCAAGCGCCGTAGATGCCTCTAGAAACGCTTTTACAATGGAAGCGGACATAGTAGTGCCCTACAAGAAAGAAATAGACGAGAAGGGCTATTTTGCCACTCCATTCCTATCCTCTTCAATTATGGGATTTCATGAAGCAAATGCAAATCCTGCTATTTTCACATGGGGAACTCAAAACCTATCTGTTTATCTTGTTCGAGATTCTCTAAACTCTCGACATGCCAAGTTTGTAATGCGCGATATTCTCGGAACGATTAATGAAGAGTCCGATTACATTTATGACATCTACGAAAATGAGCACTACAATGTTGCTTTACGAATCAGACCACAGACTTATCCATATGCTGGTGGGGTTACGAACACTACTCCGAGTTACGATGTAGAACTCTACGCCGTCACGACCAATTTTGGCGAGATTGAAAATGAAGTCATTTTAAGTAAAACAATCTCAAATGCAGCTGGTCTAGCATTGATGAATGCATCCAAACGCGTCTATGTTGGCGCACACACTGAGGACTTCACTGGTGCAATCCAACAAGAGACAGATCTACAAATTGGCGGTGTGAGAGCATGGCTCGACTATCTTGGCAATGACGAGATCCTTCAACACAACAAAGATGTTTTGAATTATGGAATGCGATCATCTATTGACGGGTCAAATCTCTATCTCATTGATGACGTTCAAATTCCATCACAGGATCTCACGATCTTCAATTGGGATTTTGACACAATAACAGCAACAGATAGTTCTGGTGAGTTTATCGTTGAAGACATTACATCAGGATCAGCAGACAGGATCTATGGCTGGATTGATGACGTCATTCGCCGAGAGCACAAAGCTAAAGGCTCTGATTTCGCTTCTAGCGACTCTTCAATTATTGACTATGAGTTCATCCAAGCTTACAAGAAACAGCTTCCAGAGAGCGCTTATGACGCTCAGAGCATCTATATTAAGGGAGATCAAGAGATCAACTTCTCAGATGACGATGATGTAAGCGACAATCTATTCATTATGGAGAAGTCTCCAGCATCGTTGATCTCAGAAGAGATGCTAAAATCATTCTCGACAACTTTGGAATTTGCAAACTTGTTCATGAGGCCAATAGAGAGATTCCGCGTTGAATACAAGGACTTAGCAAGAGCAAGACAATTATTCTTCGAGAGAGTCGAAAGCGACATGGACTTTGACCGCTTCTTTGAGTACTTCAAGTGGATCGATTCAAGTATTTCATCAATGGTAAATCAACTTGTTCCAATGTCCGCAAACTTTGCCGGTGGAATTGTTGATGTTATCGAGCCTCACATTCTCGAGAGAGACAAGTATCAACGACAAGTTGGGCTCTTAAGCACGATTACATCTACAGAAGCCTCTATCAGAGGAGCTCAAGAGTTGAAGTATAACTGGAGGGTTGGACATGCTCCACTTCCGGCCGTCCCTGGTGATCCAATACCAGACAACGAAAACTGCTTATGGCAGAAAGAACGTAGAGAAAACGACATAGTCGAAGAAGAAGCAATCCGTCAAGTGCTTGTAACTCAAAATGCATTGACAGCATCAAACCCGATCAACCTATCTGGAAGTAACGGAGTTTACAGTGGTAACACTTATGCCACTCGCAGATTGTCGAGACCCTATACAATAGATATCGGATTCAGTAACTCTATTCATGGTGGAATCAACTACTCCATCAACAAAGACCGCGACATGATCACTCCTCAAATCGCGGTTGGTAACTCATCGACACAAGGAACCCCAGAAAACATTGTGTTAATTGGAGCTAACGGCGGAAACGGAACGATTGCGAAACCTACATGCATCGATGAGTCTGGACCATCAGAATTGGTAAAGTATAAATATGATGGCCACGTCATTCTCGGTAAAGAGACGACTTTGGTAACACTAAAGCCAAAGAGTGACTCAAGCCAATATCTTTATAAGCAAAAGATTTCTAAGATGTTTCCCGGAAACATTGTTTCTTCCAGCGTTGACACAGGCTATTCTTCCCAAATCAACAAGGATCCTGCCCTTGGTGGATACTCTATAGGTTTTGACATCGTTAATCTCCACTCTGACACAACCGACATTACAAATGAGATTTCAATTCAAGGTCCATTCACTCACACTCACATCGGTGGTCGACAATCAAGACACATTCACTACATGGAAGGGTTTGACCAAACTCTTGGAAAAATACCAAACATTGCAGACAGACCTGAAGCTTGGAACATTTACATCGCTGAACTTGATTCAACGGAAACGACCGTAGACCCAGCAGATGTTCACCCTGCAGATGGTGCGATTGGTATTACAACACCTGACTATTCTGTTGGAACGCTTGATTCGGATCAGCAAAAAGCGACACTTTATCGTGAAGAACGAGCAAAGCGTCCCGTAAACATCAAGAACATTCAGACAATTATCGGCACTGGCCCTCATGGAAATTACCAACATGAGTACGAAGTGTTCTCAACATTCGGAGACCAAGGTTATTTCTTGAAGAGAGCCGCCAACCTATTGCCTGACGCAATCTCGCAAGAGTTACTTCAGACTACAAACTACTCAACCTTAGTTGCCCAATCCACAGGACTTCTTGGGAACTTGCAACTAAATGCACCGGATGGTGTGATAAGTAACAGATTCACTTCCGGAACTCCCGCAACCATGACGATCACCACAGTGTCCGAAGCCACTCTCACATCAAACCCTACCAGTCATGATCGTAGATTTACTTTAACCGACGCCAATGGTGCAATAACAACGTTTAAAATTAATGTGAACTCTTCGCATACTGGTAACTCTACTACATACTCTCCCGGCATAGAAACTACTTTATTTATCGGTGGTCTAACCACACAAACACAGATTCGAGATACAATTGCAGTTAAGATTAATGCTATGAGCCCACCGAGTTTCACTGCTGCCATCGTCGGAAGCACCCTAAACAAGGTTCTCATAACTCAGAACACTGTTGGAACCACCGGAAATACAGGGATTGCTTTTCCAAATGGATCTATTCACTTTGGTTTTTCTGGTCCCAATTCGTTTCAAGGTGGATCTTACGGAGTCAACGACAAACCAACACAAGACAGATCTACTGGATCTGCTCACGTAATCAGAACCCGATTCTCTGCCCCTGGTGGTTCCGAAGTTAACTCATCTGGTTACCTTGATGTTGCAACCCAACAATACTCTGTTTATAATTCGATAAACTTCAGAAACCTTTCCGTAACAGGAGACAGTTCTGGTGAGGCCGGAGCGATTCGAGTCAACTCCTACGCTAGCAGAAGAGAGGGTTTGAGAACTTCGAGAGCAAGACATCAGGGTCAATTTGGCATCGACTCTCAACATGGAGTAATAAGTGCAACAGATTATATCTCAGAAGCTTCATTTCACAAGCAACATAGGAATGGAACAAAAGTTGAAAACCGAACTGATTTTACTAAAATATCACTCGCCGCAAAGATGCTTATTGTGACAGTAAAAGAGTCAGACCTTACTTCGCCCACCGGTATTGGCACCAGCGATAATCATAGATTCACATTGACAGATTCAAACGGAGTCACGACAGCATTCAGAATTTCTGCTGGTCAGAGCATTACCGTAAACAATGTACCATACGCACCTGGATCAACAACTACTTTTGGTCTAGTCTTTATCACCAATGATCGAGCAGGTATGCGAGATCAGCTTGTAGTCAAAATTAATGCTATGAACCCACCAAGTTTCACAGCGACACCAATTGGAGACAACGTACTTGTGACTCAAAACACACCAGGTGCAGTTGGTAATACGGAAATTACTTTTCCAGATGGAGCTATTAAGCTTGGATTCATTTCATCCACTCCATCGGGACCACAGAATTTTTTCTCACTGGGAATGAATGGCACACCAGTAAGATACGACAACATGCACTTCAACACTCCAATTCCTGGTTCAGACTTTCAATACTCTTGGATTAGCGCCGCAATTAGTGGATCAAATTGGGAAGCAGACCAAGATGTCCTAACTTATGCTCCAAAGAATGGAATGATAAGCTCATCGGTTGGATATCACGAAGCACTAATATTCCCTGCAGTGTCTGACATGGAGCTAGATGACTGTAGTCAAAACCCGATTGCACAATTGACAATGAACTGGGGCAATGTTGGGCAGTTTTCTTCTGATAGTAATTTTACCTTGACGGTCGCGACAACTTCGACCAATGGAACTATTTTGAATCAAGCAGACTTCAATACACTAGCCCTAAATCACACCAATGTAGGGTGCAGTTTGGCTGAGGGCTTATTTAGTATGGTTATAAATGGCCAACCTAAGAACTATGAAGAGTCTCCAAGTTTGCCTACATTATTTTTCAACCCATTGCACACAACAGTTTTTGACATTTCATCAATTCGATCTGGCTACACTGATCAGATAATTATGACTTTGGATAGTGCTAGTGAGCTTGAGCCGAACCTTACAGCATCGGTAATAAGAAAAGTTAGAACACTCGGTGTCGTTGAGGCAACGTTTTACGTAAACCAAACTATAAATCTAGTTCCTTTTGCGACTACACCAGTTTCTGGGCAATTGACTATCGCCGAAGCCAATGAGGTCACATTCTCTAGAGTCATTGAGAACATAATTTGCACTGATATGGTGCATGGCCTTAACGACGGCACCAATTACACGGAATACACCAGTCCAGCTCCTTGGGCTTCGCTGACAACGCTTTACTATTCTAACGGAACCAACACTGTGATTCAATCTACAGTCTCTGTTTGCAGCAATGTTATAACGGATTCCATTGATGTAACTTTTGTAGATGCAACAATCACTACTCCGACTCTAGTCAGCAATGTGACTTTCTATGATGACGATGGCTCTGGTGGACGAACGACAATAACAGCAGAAAGCAAAACAACAACGGTAGTTCCGGGAAGCTCTTCGCCGGGAGCAAATCAAGTTTCTGAAGCAGAAGCAAACTTAACAACATTTGGCTATGTGGCATCTTCTCACTTGGCAGACAATATCGGCGGATTAGAATTCGAACTTTTAGAAAGAGATGTGTTGGCTGGAACGAGTCAGACTTTTGGTCCACAAGCAACAGTTCCATCTTCGTTTAGTCAGATTTACTATTCATCAAACTCTAGTGATCAAGTAATCCTTACTCTGACATCTAGATCAACTTCTGGTCTTGTCGTTGAAGATCCTTCCACTATTATCTTCAACAATGCTACGCTTGACAACACTACCTTGGTGTCTAACGCTAGTTATCCAAACTGGAGTTATTCAGCATCTTCAAGAACAACCAAGACTGTAACTGCTGACGCAACCATAACTCTTGTAGCAGATGGAACAAGCACTGGAACATCTCAAAATAAAATAAATGAAACTGAGGCAAACAATAACCTCTCATTCTCATCTGTCGGCACGAACATGCCTTGTGGAACTTCAGCCTCTTATCAAATTTACATCAGTGAAAACGGTGCGACCGAAGTCTTCCATGGAACAGATCCAAACAACAGACCAAATGTTGAATATTCTGCTGGTGACACAATTGCCTATCGCGTCACTGTTAGTCAATGCACAGATGCTTTCGGAAACCCATACACTGACGAGATAACAATAACTCTTCAAGATGCAGCAACAGTATCTGGACCATGATTTTCTAAAAGTTTTCTGGTCAACAAATGAATAAAAGAGACTAATTAGGGCAAAAAAGGATGTGAAATGTCAACTTTTAAAGATTTGGTCGGATTAAATTACGGCATTTATGACCCAACTGCGGATGATGCAGGGACTATGAACTCGGATGGAATCGAAGGTAACTACATTGGCTATAATCTCACCGGCGCCCTCGGCTACATCGAAGGATCAACTCCAAATCCAAACATAACACCCCTCGTTCGGCACCAACAGCAATCTACAATGGTCCTCTTGAGTTTGCATAGAAATGGATCTTATGGTTACCCTACATGGAAGCAAATCCGATCGGCTGATAACCCTTTGATGAGACATCAAAGGAAATCAAACATTTTCACATATGTCGAAGAGCACAACGGAAGGTTTGGCCAATTTCAATCTTTCACAGAACCAGTTGTAACAGATTCTTACAAGCCAATTTCTCTAATAGGGGATGTCAAGGTTTATGATGAAAACTTAAATGTGTTCCAAAATCGATCGGTTGAGCTAAAAACATCATTCGGGAATGAGACGGCTTTCTTTGCAAACTCAAAAGTCAACGACTATTTTGAAACAATCGCTGAAACAGACGAGAACTACGAGCAACTCAAAGAGCTTTACTTGGATGGTGGACTTGAAGATGAGGGTTCTCCAATTGATTCTTTCAACATGTTTGTCTACCGCCAATCAATTTATCCAAAACAGCAATACGCTTATTTAGATCAGACGAGAAGTAGAAAATTTTACGTCAACACTTATTGGAGATCGAATAGACTTGATCGAACAGAGGAAAATGTTTCTAATGGATTCGGCGCAATCGTTCCACTTCAGTCAATGTGGAACTTGGACGACAGAGAAGATTTTGAAAGCAGAGTAGAGCCGGGATTCACAACGCCTGGTGGCGCAGTAAAGTACGGCTTCAACATAGGTGGGGATCTCCACGACAATGCCGGGCGTGCACCTGGTCTTCTCCAAAATAGATATTCGACATTTTATCGAGGTCTTTATGGAGGCACTGGTGTTCCCTACCTCTTTGTTGCTTCTGGCGGTTCACTGGATTTGTCTCAAAACCTAACTTCGTCCGCAATTTACTCTAGGTTGCACACCTTTAAAAATATCTTTTCAGCAGTTAATCCATCTGGGCTAAAGCTTATCGAGACGGAGTTTACAGAATCTCAAGATGCCACATCTCCAATTTGGCCATCAATGAAAACAGGATCTATTTTTAATGGAACTGCCAATTGGGATGCCGGGATTCAGTCAGGTAAGCAACCATTTTATGATTCCTATGTTGATTTTTCTCAAGAGCTTAGGGTAAAAGGAAAATCTTTCACAAGAATTCCGGAATTCAGAATTAGTTCACACGTCTCTGATTATCTAACTAAAGGCATAACAGAAGGTTTGTCAAACATATTTGAGTTGTCTGGTGGCCTATCTCAGAACACTACCACAGAAGAAAAGAGTTTTTATCACATTTTATCAAATTCTGATTTCTTGAAACACTTTGATTTGATTAAAAAAGACCACAAAGACATGTCGAGAGAGAAGATTTTGACATTAAAGTGCAAAGCTTTAAAAAAATTCTTACCTTATGAAGGGTTTTACCCTAATCAAAGAACAGAGCAAATAGCAAAACAATTTCATGATAGTTATTCAGAGTTTGTTCGAAGTTCAATTTTATCAACATCGGCACATTATGATACTACAAATGATGATCAATACTCTTTCAATCCTCTCCTGGTTCCCATAGCAGCACCGGGAATCCTGTTTAATACTATTAAGTCAGGTATCGCTGTTGATTACCCACTAATTTTTGAACAAGATCTTACAACAGGTCAAGCTGAAGGATTTAACACATTTATGACTGTTGATGACATAGAGAGACAATATTCGGTCGGTGGCAGACCCCTGGGTGATAAAAATAATGCAGTCATTGGTCACACAAACAGAACTTACAATTCTTCTGGTGATTATTTCTATAGATCAATCTATTCATCTAGGATTCCATTCGAAGCATTGGTGGAGCCTGAGAATTACTTAGCCAATCAAAGACTTGTTTCGCAAGAGCCTCATCCCTACGCCTTGTCGGAAGCAGATTTTAATTGCCAATGGAATGGCAAAGGAGACCCATTGTTTAAAAAAATGTCTTCGAACTTCTTAGCTGAGGTGCCAGATTTCTTCATGCACAATCAAAATTTTAAAACAATTTCTTCGCTAGAGGAGCAAAGTCCCGAATTTGGCAACGCAGTTTCTGGTAATTATTACATGATGAGGGTAAAAATGATCAAGTCTAGAAATAGACCCAACATTACTTTGGGCGGATATAGCGGGTTTCAAGTTACTCCTCCACAAGACGTTGTAGTTTTTGGCGTAGATGGTTTAGCTAATGAAGACAATTTTCAAACAAATTATGACAGATCAGTTCGAGAAACTATGACTATGTATTCTCGAGCCTCTGCGTTCGGACCACCTGTAAACGGTGATGGAACACCGATGATAGAAGCTGGTAGAGACTTGACTATTTGGAATGGTTCAGCTTGGGGTTTTAATTTTCCCTACACCCCTCCATATTATCATGGTGATGCTTGGTGTGATTTGGTTTTCTATGCTGAAGCAACAAAGAAATATAGCTTAGATGAAATTCTAGCAAAAGTTCAAGAATATCCCTACTACACAAGGTTTTGGGACCCATCAACCCACGATGCAATGAGAGATCTGTCTGGCTATGAAGGTCATGCTACTTTGCAAGGTGAATCAAAAAATAAATATCATGGATATGAAAATTCTCCATGGAGTGACCTATTGACCTCGGTTGCTAGCTCTAGTCCAACTCCTTACGATGGAATGTCTGTTGATTATGAAAAGTATGATTGGTCCAATTTCACAGGCGTTGGGTCTTGGGCAAAACACCATGGAACAGATGAATACAAATTTAAATTATTTGGCCCTCAATCACCACTTTTCTTAAACTACAATGCAATGCAACTTGACTCTTCTGTCAACCTTTTCGGAAAAGGAACGATTCGAACAAAAAATCTTGAAGCAGATGGATCTGATATAAAGATTGAAGTTGCGTCTGGTGATACTGTGAAAGGAAAAACTCGATGGATCATTCAACCAAAATTCGAAAGTCCAATCTTGAACTTCAACAAATACACAAACTTAGATGAAAACAATTGTACACCACCGGGTTTTGCAAAATCTCAAGTTCCTCGAGGAATGTGGCATCAATATGGAGACTTACCGGCTAAAAACGAAGGTGTTTATCTAGAGGTTGAAGACATTCCTAAGTTTTGGTTGCGAGGCGCTCTTGGGATCGATAGAAACAATCCAAAAATCAAATCTCTTGCCGACCTTGTCGGATTCAAGAAAGAAAAAGTTCGCCTTGGTGAAGTGGCTGATGTCAAACAAATTTCTGAAGCTGTTGTTGCTGTTCCATTCATTGAAAAAGATGGAACTCGTCAGTTCTTCTCAATCCCCCGTGAAGACATTGACTCCTGCATTGGAGCCGTCAAGCGAGAGGTTGAAGAAGGAACATTCGTTGCTGGAGGTCCTCCAAAGGCTGGAGACTCTGTTTACCAAATGGTTAAGAAGATGCAAAAGTATGTCTTTCCCCCATCAATGGACTTCGTTCGCTACAAAGAAATCGATCCATTCGCAATGTATGTCTTTGAGTTCAAACACAATTTGACAAAGAAAGATCTTTCTGACATTTGGCAAAACCTCCCACCAGACATTGGAACACGCATGGAAGAAGCCGAAGCAACAATCTCTCATGAATTGCTTGCTCACGAACTTCTCGGTGGTGGTGCCATTGTGAACAATGGTGTCCTCGACGAAAATGCAGAAGGCAAAGGAATTCCATCGAACATTCAATGGATGATTTTCAAAGCAAAGAAGCGAGCAAAGACAAATTACTTCGACAAAGTTGTTGCAAAGAAAGGAACAACGAAGGACACATCATCTGAACAACTTGAGAATGCTCAAGGTCAAACAGGTAACGATTTAGGAATCACTTACAACTGGCCTTACGATTTCTTTTCTCTCGTAGAACTAGTTAAAATAGATGCTGAAGTGACATTCGCGAACATCGGAAATGACGACAAAGGACAGAAGACAATCAAGAAAGTTGAGAAGAAAAGTCCCGTCGAAATGAAGAAGGCTCGAGATGCTATCAAGAACATCAACATAGCAAGAGGAAAGGGTAAGTCTAAGAAATGACATTTTTTGATAAAAAACAAGATGTGCTCAAAATTGAGTTAACTCCATATGGACGCTCCTTGTTGTCCAATGGGAAGTTGATGCCAAAGTATTACGCCTTCTTTGACGATGACATTGTCTATGACATAGCCGCAATCGGTGGAACCGAGGAACAAAATGCAATCAAAAATCGCATTATGAATGAAACTCCTCGACTAAGACCGCAGCGCGATCTAACGTCACCAGAGAATCTAATCGCGAACTTCGAACGCGGTGAGAGTTCCTCTCGTCCATTCTCGCAGGTTCAATTGAATTACCTAACCGAACCCCTTGGCACAAGCGATGGAACAGAGAGAAACGCATCCTCATGGCATTTAACAACTATTCTTGGAGAGATTGACAGTACAGAATCAACTTATGATGTGTCCGGTTCTTATCTCCGACAAATCCCGCAGATCAACATGACTGTGGAATACACAATGCAAGTTCGCAATGTGAGAGATGACTCGCCCGTCAGAGGACAACCCTCATCACCATCAGTCCCAGTGACTGATGTATTTGACGATGGAACTTATCTCGAGATTATTGATGAGCAAATCATCACACGAATCATCGAAGAGAATGGATTTACATTTAAAGAAGGTCTTGAGATCGAGGCATTCATTTATGAGGATGACGAAAAACTCATTCCATTGAAGATGTCGCCGCAAACAAAAGGCATCGTGAATGATATGCTTGTTGATTCTGATGACAGTTTTGTGCAAATCGATCACACCTATCTTGAATTTTGGATGTCAATCTTTTTTGACGAAGACATTCCGGATTCGGATCTTTGCAAAGGAATTTCAAGACTTAAGAAAGAAGACATTCTTCTCGACATTGATGTTGAGTGTCCAGATGAACAAGGTATCGACTTCGACATTTATCGAACTCGCGTTACCGATGTGGAGAAGTGCTAATGACTATTGAGAACGTTGGACTTGGCAAGTTGCCGAATGTTTATTTTGAAAAGATTACTCTCGAAGATCACGACGAAAAATCGTTTCGTGTTGTTCCTCACTTAATTGTCCTCGACGAGATCGAGGAATCAAGCTTTATCTGGTCGAATGATCCGCTTTTGTCTGGTTTCATGAGGATTGCACTAATCGCATCGTCAAACGAAAGCATGATTGAAGAGTTGACAAATGGCGAAAATGTGCACCCTACGATGTTGAGAACCTCTCGAAATTGGGATAGCAAAACCATGCTTCACGTTTATGGTTATGGCGACCTCAATAAGTCTGAGGATATTGATGACAAACATTTTAAATTAAAAGCATCACTTGTAAAGCCGAAGGATGCCTCTGAGCTCACTTTGTTTGCTTACACCTACATTGACCACAAAGAGTTGTCAAACTACCTTCACATCAAGCTCACGGGCCTCCTATCACATTACATGGGACCTGTTACATCTGAAATTGTTATGAATGGTGGAGACATCACAAAGACTTCAAATTTATTCAGAAAACCTGATCGCGAAGTTTGGTCCGGACCAGTTCATCAAATTGCTGGTGAGTGGTATTCCGGACACCAGTCATCTGAGAATGGTTTAGAACTCTCACGAGAACGAGTGAAGAATTCTAAAATAATTGACTTTAGAGGCGTGACACTAAAAGACCGTTCCTCAGCGGCATTTCGCAATATGCCAATCTTCTCTGAAGCTCACTATTCGTTGAATTCAGAAGCTGACTTATTTGGCGTTTTCTCGATGGACATGAAAAACCTCGTTCTATCAAAGACTAAATTTGGAAAGCAGATCTATGGCCTTGATGATGCACTATTCCTCGACGTTGTAAGATCAATGGTCATCAACTCTGTCGAGATCTACAGACGGCAAGTTCGCTTCCGTAGACAAACCAATTATCTTGGTACACCGATGTTCACGAAAGAAGATGTTTTACCAAGAGAAATGGTTGCATCAATGGCTGATTTAAAAGAATTACAAGTCGCAAATGACGACTTTATTAAGACATTCAGCTTTGCAGACTCCGAGAAGAATGAAGGAGATCGCGGAGAGTTCGTTTATGAAGCAAAGATAACATTCGTCGATAGGACACAGGACCTCATCGAAAGCTTCATCTTGAACACAAAAGGAAACTTAAACGGTCTTAAGGACGTCGTAAGGCGACTTAATGCACCAAACAACTATAACGATGCTCTTGATTCGTTAGAGTCCACAGTGGCAATCCCTGAAAGTCTAATGGCTTACATTGAAGACTACTATAAATACGTCGGGATGATCAAAGACATTGGCCAAGTTGATTTGATGGAGATGATTGTCGCGAAACAATCATCATTTAATTTATCAAACTACAAACGTAACTATGGTCTTAAATTCATTGACGAATATCAAAAACTTTACAACCTTCTTTCTCTTCGTTTCGGTGTTTCACCGAAAGAGTTGAAGTCAAATAAAGCAAAGCCATCTTATGGCTATCCTCCCAATATCATCGACGTCTCAAAGACGTTTGAAGAACTCGTACAATTCAGTAATGCTGAGTCATCTTATGATGTTCTTGGAAAGACTGACAACAAAGAGATTCTCATTCTCGAGAGAGAAGAGATGGAAGCAAGAGCTGATCAAGAGATTGTGCGCTTCTTCGACACTTCCAAAGCTGTTTCATCTGACGATATGTTTGCTATTGACGACAATGATTCTGAAGCACTACGAGATCTAGCTGCATCGAAGATGATGTTCCTTGCACCATTATCATTCCAATTCCAAGGACAAAAGATGTCAACAGAGAACATTGCTAACATTGACACAGACAAGATCTCAGCCAAGTTCGTGGAATCAAAGAATAAAAAAGCGGAACGCAAGGTTTCGTCTCGAGCTAAACCGAAAACAAACCGCAAAGCAATGAAGGCAAAAACAACGAGCAAGCGACGTTCGATCAAAAAGTCGAGATTCAAGAAGAGTCGGTTCAAGTTTAACTTTAGGCCAATTGTTTTAAAGATTAATCAAATCAGCAAAAAGAGAGATGACCATCGAGAGTCCGTTGAATACCTCGGCGCAAACTCTGAATTTGTAAACATCGAAACAAAAACAGATCGTTCCATCGATGCAAAAGACACGAAACAAGCAATGTTGCGTTTTTCTGTTGCAAATGAAGTTTCGGTAAGGCGAAGCAAAAAACAATTCGATCTAACCCAGAAGGGAAGCTTCTATGAGAAGCTTAAGTCATCGAAACACTATAATCCAGAGAAGCTACGAAACTTACCTCTTGCAACAAAAGCTCTTTTCAACTCAAGATCGAGAGCAGCAAAGAACAACATTCACGAATCAGAGTCTGATATTCTGAAAGATGTCGGCACAAAGGTTGCAACCGAGATGATCTTCCATGCAAATCAAAAGATTCAAGCGCTTCACGGCTATGAGAAGAACCTCGATGGAGAGTCAATCTTAACAAAGCCGAACTGGGTTGACTTGACCGATGAGCTTTTAAATGAGAGAACAGAAATTTTGTGCAAAATGACCTATGTAGAGGACTCGGCAACAGGGGTAACACCCGCTGAAGAGTTCAAGATGCCAGTTCTTAATTCAACATTTGTTATCAAGGGAAGTGGGATTGCTCCTGAAGATCCAACAATCATTCCCGATTCTATTGAAGAGCTTCCAGAAGTATCAGAAATAGCCTATACAACAAGCAACATTGTAAGACAACCAAGGAACTAATCATGGCAAAACTTAAGATAGCAAATTCAAGAATTGACGATTTATTTAATGCCGCTGGTAAAGCAAAAGTTGTTGTTCCACAATCAGCAGGTAGCTCTAGAATTGAAAACTCCAAAAATAAAACCATCTCAATAACAGTTGAATCCAGCAGAATGATTGAGAAAGATGAGAACATCTTCGAAGTCGCAAAGATCAAAGTGACATCGTCTGATGGAAAAAGATCTACAATCTCTAGAGCTTTAGGATCTGGTCGGAGTTTTGAGAATCACGTGACATCAATCGTAAAGATGATAGACCTAAACGATGAAGATGAAGGGAACATATCTCACTCAACACCAACATTTTCAATCGATTGCAAATTCAATTACATTTCTCAAGATTATGACAATCTTCAAGCAAATATCCCAGAACACAACCTTAACTCATTTATTGATGAATGCACAAAAGATGAGATTTTAAACTTTAAGAAGAGAAAGAACTCTAGACTATCGACATTCTCACGCGGAGATCAAATGAAAAACTTCGTCGTGCCACAGGGATCTCAAGATAAGTTTTCAAAATCGTCTCCCTACCATGTTCGCATTGGATTGAACGATGGGGTTGCTGGGAGCATTTCACAATTCCTTCAGAAGATCTCAATTTACGATGAAGTCCTAAATGACTACGTGCAGTCAGACAAGACTCCGCTACAATTCAATGTTCAGGACGACATCTTTACATCTGAAGAAACAGAGATCATGGGATATGACATCGCTTCATTCTTCGATTCGGAGAAACAAATTGATCTAGATAACTTCTATGGCTTAAATCAAGGCGTAAAGGCCTCTAAAATGAGCCATGACTTACGCAAACACCTTCTTAAGGGCTACATCAAGGGTGTTACTAAAACAGGCTTCAGAGCCTTCTCAGAGCTCTTAAGTAATATCGAATGTCACAAGGAAGCGCTTTGTTATTCCTTTGAGAAATTTTCCGATGTAGAAGTTGATTCTACAAGATTGCAAAACATCTATGCACCAGCTGGATCTCTATCTACTGCTTTCGTTGACACTCAAGTTAAGTATGGTGGAACCTATGTTTACAAGATAAAGGCTCACTATATGATAGTAGGCAACTCATACTCTTACAGGAACGTTCGCTACTATGAAGAAGATGGTGTAACTTATGCGACAGCAGAAGTTGTAAACAAGCCAAATATCATGGTTGTACCATTCAATCTATTCAATGTCTCAAAAACAATTATTCAACCGCCGCCCGTTCATCCACAAGTTACATTCAGAACGGAAAACAATTCAAACAGCGAAATTCAAATCTACTTGTCACCGACAAAGAACGATATCAAATCAAACTTTGTTGAAGTCACAGGAGAGGATTCAACACAACATCGATTGATGAGAGAATTTTATTCAACAAAAGAAGGAAAATTCAAGTTCCATTGCTCTGTCGATTCAGGACTCTATGAGGTTTTCAGAATGTCTAGTGCTCCAATGTCTATCGAAGAGTTTGCAAGCGCTAAACTTGGGGAAATAAGAATGCCTTATCGATCAACAGACGCGATTTTCCGTGACATGGTCGAGAGCAACAAAGAATATTATTATATGTTTAGGCAAGTAAATGAAAAAGGGCTTGTCTCAAACCCAACTGCAATCTTTAAGACAAGACTTGTAGTTGATGCTGATGATGCAAAAGTTTGGACAGAGACTTATCACTTTCCAAAAGAAATAAAAGATCAGCCAAGAAGAGATTTTAAATCAATGATGCAAATCAGACCCGCAGTGGAGCAAACGCTTTTTGTTGAAGATCAAGATGCTTTGTTCAATAAGACATCACTGGCGGGAACTATCGACAACCTACAGCTTGGCGCAACGAGTCATGCCGTCTGGGGTCGTAAATTCAAACTTCGAGTTCGCTCGAAGACCTCTGGTAAGATAATTGATATAAACATCGATTTTGAGCTATCAAAAAACAAAACTAAAGAAGAATTCTAAAAAGAGAGCTATTTAGGGAAGAAATATTAGGAGAAACACAATGGGTTTTTTAGATAACAGTGGAGACATCATCTTGGACGTTGTCCTCACCGACCACGGACGAATGGTTTTGGCAAAAGGTGACGGGTCATTCCAAATCACCAAATTTGCTCTTGGAGACGAAGAGATAGATTACTCTCTTTATAATAAGTTACACGCAAGTGGTAGTGCTTATTATGATCTAGAAATCTTGCAAACTCCAATTTTGGAGGCTTTTACAAATAACGCTTCCTCAATGAAGACTCGCTTGCAAACTTACACCAATCTTGAACTGCTCTTCCTTCCCGTAATGCGGTTGAATGAAGCAATGTCAATCAATGACCGTGTAGATGGAACTAGTTCCAATGGAGCGTTCGTTGTTGCCGTTGACGCAGCAACAGAAGATGGAAATGCTGGATCATCAGACACTGGTGTTGCCGTTACTGGTGATGGTAAAGTTCGACAAGGTTTTATGTTGGGTGAATCAATCGGCGGAGCAATCATCAAGGTTGACCAAGGCCTTGATACTACAGAGATTTCTCCAAAGCGTCGCCTAGATGATGACCTTAAAGAGACAAGCTACATCCTTCAAATAGACAATCGCTTAGGCAAACTCGTTGACACTCAAGGTACACTTGCTGCTTTTGATTACATCGATGATGACAACATTGCTTATTATACCGTTGATCTCGGAGACACATTCGTTTCAGAAATCACAGTTGACACAAAAGACCCAAAAGAAGTTATTCGAGGACCTCGAGGATCTCGTGTTGAGTTTCGAATTCAATCATCTATGGACTTGAACACAAGCTCATTCTTGTTTGAACAACTTGGCGGAACAACTACTCTGGCCGACACGTCAGGCGCCACACCGTCAAACAATTGTTTGTTCATCGATTCAAACGTTCGCCTAACCGGCGTTAAAACAGGTGTCATGATTGACATCCCAGTAAGATATGTAAGATTAGCATAATAGGAACCCCAAAATGACATTCAAACCATTAAACGAAAATGACACCGTAAACACAAGAACTCTACTCCATGAAGCGATCCCATTAACAGGATCTATCATTTCTGGATCTTATATTGACACAGCCGTGCCTCCAAATCCAACAAACCTCAAATCTTATTCTCATGGAATGTTTCAAACAGTCTATGACTACAATTACCTAAGCTCTTCAGCTAATCACGTCTTTGATGTTACATGTGGAATTTCTTCACAAGCAGGCAAGACTTTCGGTGCTAGCGGAATGCAAAGTAAAAAGAATAATATCTACGGCCAAATGGCACAGATCCTTATGGGTTACGACTTGACGGGTTCTGTTCAATTGTTCGATGAAGATGGCGATCTCTTGGCAGGCGGAGAAAAAATGAAAGAAGTTTTTGTTCTTCCTTTTTCTCGACTTCTTGTAAAAGACGAAATCAAAAAAGAAACATTCTCAATGAAAGTTGATGTTAAAAATTACGTAGCAGCAGGTCAAACGATGGCAACGGGCGACTTAATCACCATATCAGACTTGGGTGCATCGAATGAATATCGTGTAAACTCACCAGCTGGTGAATATGGAATTCTTTACGCTGCTGATAACGTCGGGCTGTTGGATCTAACTGTAACCAACGATGACCACAAAGTAACAATTAACACTGTAGAGTATTTACGATGTGGATTAATCTTTTACCAAGCAGGAATCGTTGTTTTAACTGGGTCTGTTTTTGGAAGCCTCTTAGATGATCCCCTAGAAGGAAGTTCTTTTAATTTTAACGCAAATGGGGCATTACAAACCGCACTGACTGATGAGCCGATTGACGATATCAACACTTCATTACTTCACCGAATTGAAAATGTTCAATTTAACAACACAACTGAATTGAACTCAACCGTCTACTTCTGTCGTGCTAATCATAATGAGTTTAACTACTCATCCAACCCAACCTATCTCGACAACTCAAGAGTTCGAGTAAAAACTCAATCGACTGACGAACCTGTCGCCTACATTACAACTGTTGGTCTTTATAATGACCGCAACGAATTGTTAGCAACAGCTAAACTATCGGAAGCATTGAAGAAATCACCAAGCACAGAATTTACAATCCGCGCTCGTCTCGACTACTAATTCCGGAGGGCTCATGTCTTATTTTGAATTGAAAGACAATGACGTATTTGTCAACACAATCGAGGCCAATCCAGATCAGAGTTTCTATATTCACGATGGAAACATCTACCTGAACAATCACCAAGCAGTGTCTGGTACTTACTCGGACAACATTCTTGGCGTTCCAGAAGGCTACGTGTCGCTATTTGAATACAATGTAAATCGAGCATCATCCAATCGAATCTATCCGTTCATTACAAAAGGTGCTCACAAACAAACATTTAAATCAATTTCAAAAACAGATTGGAACACTCAGTTCAATTATGATGGAGAGGTGATCACTGGGTCTTACAACTTGTCGGCGTCTATTTCAAGAGAGACAATGTCAAGCCCCTCAGCAAAACTGAGAGCCTTACGCTCTGCTTTAAAGCATAATGAATTCTGGTCTCAAAGCTTTGACTACATCACGTATTATCAATCGAATGTAGCAATGATAAACATACCATCTATTTTTTATGGATCGTCGATCAAAAAAGGCTCTGTTTCTTTGAAAGTTTATGTTGAAGGTGCATTGGTTGCAGAAGCATTGGACACAAACAGGAGAGGAGAGCTTATTTATTCAGGATCCATAATTGGAAACATTCTTTATGATGAAGGAATAATTCTAATAAATGAAAACTCAACCGTCATAGGTTCCTATGGAGGATTGTCTGACTCTCTTTATTGGACTGATTTTTTGCATGGAATCGCATCTACGGATGCTGCACGACCAGACTTTGATGAAGTCTCATTTGGCCTACACTTTCAAGGTATCTCACAAGTTCAAAACATGACGATCCTAGCGAAAGCACCAGAAGGGATGCTTAACCACTCAAACAATCCAACTTACCTTCAGAAGTCTGAGAATCCATTTGTTCACTATCACACTTCATCCTATGAATTCATCGAGAAAAGAAGAAAAGTAAAGAACGTTGTTCCATCAGAACAAACTGATTTTGAACCACCATTCGATAAAGAAACATACATATCTAAGATCTGTCTCTATGATGAGCATAGAAAACTAGTAGGCGTGTGCAAGTTAGCTACTCCTATTAGAAAGACAGAGGCTAAAGAATATTTATTTAAAATGAAAATAGATCTATAATTTAGTTGACATACTCCTTTTATTATGTTATACTTATATTATCTTATTAATACTATACTTATATTATAACATATTATATTAAATATGTCAACAAAAACTGTTACTTTTTGTCTAAAACAATTAGAAAACACACAACTGGAGTTAAAATGATTTTAGGCTTAGACGTATCAACCTCAAGAACCGGATGGGCAATTATTACAGACGAAGGCGAGTATGTTGACTCAGACTTCTTCAAGATGAAACCAAAGACGCCATTGGAAGAGCGAGCAACTTTATTAGAAGAACAAGTTCTCGAACCTCTCTTCGCAAAGTATCTAATC
>Ga0115008_10001157_pt1 | contig 21041 bp, 20 predicted proteins | sample FraStrMetagenome_FD_87164 | JGI IMG/M metagenome (GOLD analysis project Ga0115008, IMG submission 87164) | Marine eukaryotic phytoplankton communities from Arctic Ocean - Fram Strait ARC3M Metagenome | ecosystem: Environmental > Aquatic > Marine > Oceanic | place: Fram Strait | collected...
AACCCAAACCCAAACCCAAACCCAATTTTTCACTCATATTCCGTAATCGGTAGTGCCGCGTTTCTTGTGTTTCTTCACAATATACACCCACAAACAAAACAATTTTGTTCCACTGTCTACAATATGGGAAACACTCAAACGGCTGTGGAGAAAGCTACTCCAATCGTAGAAAAGATTGAGGCCATGGAAAAGAAGGCAGATAACGATCAAGACCTAATGAAGAGTATGGTCAAAGCTCTGGATTATGATCCATACCTGCCAACGGAGGAAGCGGATGGTATTCCAAGTTCCATTACTTTTCGGCCGGTGATGACTCTAGGGCTGATTGTGTATGTGTTGGCAGTGACATTTCCAGCGGCGATTCTCGTGCTGACGTTGATTTTGGCCAAGCTTTTGCCCTATATGTATCGAACGAATGATTCTGCAGTGGCTCGACGTAAGGCGTGGGTAGAATGGACGAAATCGGAACGGTGTCCGAAGATATGGAAAGATATTATGGTCGATGATGCGTTGGTTATTGAGGAAAATTACTGGATTAATTCTAGGGGTATGGCGCTCATGACTATTACCACTTTGCCTGCTAAAACTCCTATTAAGGGCGTCGTGTGCTCTTGTCACGGGTACTCTGAAAACGCTGGATTTTTGAAACGTTTTGAACATGCTATGTTTGCTAAAGCTGGATATGCTGTTCTTGCGATTGAGTACGAAGGGCATGGTCGATCAGACGGAGATATAACACTGATTACAGACTTTCAGAGACTGTGCAAGGATGTGTCCAAATATTTCACGGAGAAATTGTTGAATGTTGAAGCGTTAAAGGGAAAGCGTGCTTTTTTGATGGGCGAATCTATGGGAGGAGCAATAGCATACACAGTGTATAATATCAATCCAAAGCTCTACTCGGGAGTGATATTCTATGCACCGATGTTAAAAATTGCAGACGAAATGAAACCGCCACAATTTGTCATTGATTTGATTCTTCTACTTGTTGGGGAAATCGGCTCTGACTCTTTTGTAGGCACTCTTCCTCTAAGCCCGACCGCAGATATACAAAAAGCGGTTTTCAAGGATACTCGAAAGAGATACTTCGCACTTAATCATCCTCTAAACTACTCACAATTTCCCCGGTTGGCTACTTCGCGGGAACTTATTGAAATCACTAATCAGATTGAAAAGTCTATGGAATCTTTCGAAGCTCCATTCCTTTTGCTTCACGGTGGGGCGGATACAGTAACAGATCCGAATCTTTCGAAAGAATTTTATAAGAACTCATCTTCCAACGATAAAACGTTTCATCTTTATGACGGAATGTGGCACAGTCTAATTCATGGCGAGCCGAAGGAAAATGGCGGAAAGGTGATGTGCGATATAATCAAATGGTTAAACAAACGCGCTTAAGATCTTAAACCTAAAATTACATTATCCTTTATGTGTATATGTGTACCTAAGTATGCAAAAGAATACATCATTTCACTCAAATGACTAGAAGTATACAGATGTCTTGCAACAGATGAGGCTTACCGTAGACATACACTCGTATGGCTGTGCCAAGAGATTTCTGAGAAGGATTGAATAACGATATTTGGTACCGTTGAGAAAAAAAGGTAATATTGAAAAAATGTCTTCGCTATAAAGTTATACTGGTATATCGGTATGAAAAAGAGCCAAGCTAATAATGGATACGCTGAATCAATTAGCTTGGACCATCGTCGTCGGAACCCAATGCCATACTCAACGCCACACCATTGCCGACGCCCTCCTCACTTGGATCAATATATCGACCCCCCCAAACCATCAACCCATCGACGAGTGATTGCATTGATGCTGTCATATCATGCAAATCATCTGACTGCTTCAAATCAACTTTTGCCTCAGAACTTGATCGATTAGTCAAGAACTGTGAATTTCCACCAGCGCTTAAAGAAAAATGCCCTTCATCCGATATATGCACATTCTTTTCGAACTCGGACTTGATATCTGACGTGAGGCATCTCTTTTCCTCTGAAATTCCAGAACGAGTTGGTAACGAAGTACTGTTACTCTCCGCACTGGAATCTGTCGTTACACCATCAAGAATACTTGCCCATGATTTCCTTAGATTTCTTGATGCATTCAAGTGTTCCTTTGCTGACTTCATGCATGTTTCTAACAGTCCCCTTTTTCTTACAGAATTCCAGTATCTTATGTCATGCGCAAGTGCCATTGTCGCACGACGTTTTGCAACAAACGCTTCGTGATTAATTACTGCAGAATGAATCGCATGAGATTGTGATATTTCAACACGCTGTGAAGAAGTTGCATGAGATGATAGATGAAAAGAAAAAAATTATTAGAAAATAACTTACAACCTCAGCCGCTCTTGATTCCGATGCATCTGGAAATGTTCCCTTTTCTAAAGCCTCTTGAGCTTTTCTCACTGCTAGTTCTGCTGCAGCTTTAGCACTTGTAGCTGTTCGTGCAGCACGGAAAGCATCACGCACATCTTCGGACGCATTTACTGCGGACGATGATAGAGATGCCTGCCAGGCAAGTTCTAATATAGAACAAAATGAGAAGAGTCTGAAAATTAATGTAATCGAAATACTGCAAATTACGCACCATCACTCATGACCAACGAGCTGTAGTATTCTCCTATTGCAGCATTTTCCATTTCTGGCATATTATCAGATATAGCTCTTGCGGTATCTTCGTTTAATGCTTTGAATCTTGAAAAATCATGGAAAAGAGATTGTATCAAAGAGCCTCGCTTTCGATAAACTTTGCAAATAGCCTTGCAAGAGTTGTTCAGGCGGTCGTAACATGAGTCTAGATTTCCAATGATTTCTCTCAATTTGTTTATATCGTCATCAACCGAAACTCCACCCACACCAAATGTCGAGTCATGACCGTAATGAAAACTATTTTGTTCTATTTGTAACTTTCCCTCGTTTCCATGAACTAGCGGGCCTGGATTATCGTTTGGGGCCGGAAGTGGTAAGAGGTCATATTCATCATCAAGCTCGCTCTTTATCGCTATAACGCCATTTTCGAATCCGTTCTCGTTTTCATCACTACCTGAACTTTCAAGCGATGGTAAAGGTGACGAACGCTCATTTGTCGAATTTATCTCTCTCAAAGATCGAAAATCAAATTTGGGGAGAGACGCATGTTGCAGTCTCGCAGATGCAGTCGGTAAACCTGTTACGTCAAGTATTCCATGCAGCTTCAACGCAACCGCTGCTTTTGCTGCAGAGCGTACAACGCTTGGGTTTGAATAGGTATCAAAAGAATAGTACATATCAAGCGCCTTGTCAACAAAAGAAGTATCTGTTGACAACCCTTCACGATTTATTTCCTGAAGTATACTTTTTGCAGAGTCTAACCCAGCTTGATTTGCCTGTAAACATGGATAATAAATGTTATGACTAGTTCTCATAAAGCGCTAATGAACTTTTACCTACCTTTAGAACTGCATTTAAAGGAAAAGACGTTGATAAAGCTGGATGCGCGACCAAATAGTTCAAATATCGTTCGATTGCTGATGTAAGTTCACTCATTTGGCTCTTTTCATTATTTTCTTGAGGATTTGCTAACGAAACTTCACCTCCTGTAGAGCGACGTGGGTACATTCTTGTTGTCGCTCGGGAGTATATCGATTTGGCAAATGAAAAGAGAGTTCTACCTACACCGGTACTTTCGCGATCAACTGCTTTTGGTAAAGATGGGATAATGCGACCACATAATGTTCCACCAATCTGTTTATGTGATAATAATTCGTCATGAAGCCATTCAAAGTCCGACGATTTACGTCGAACTCCTAAAAACGTCCCCACGGTTGATGAACCAAGGTCGACGGTAGGATTGTTAGGTATGAGCGTTAAAGCGAAGTCAATGCAAAGAGAAGATGTGTAAGATAAGGGCTCGACATTCCCGCTGATTGGTGAGAGCGAAACCTTCATTGAACTGTCACTGCCATCTGATGATTCACCATCACCTGGCATTTGCTGAGAGCTGCGTTTTTCGTGTGCTGCCAATAAACAATGATTTAGGTCCAACTCTGGTGGCGGTAAGTACGAGCAAGCATCAACATGAACAATATCATTATCATCTTCCTCCATAAAGGAAGACGACACGTTTTGAAGCGAGATTTTCCTTTCGCTCCATTTCCTTTCATGCAACAACAACGTTTCCACATCCAACGGTTCTGGCGGAGTCGGAGGATGAACATCAATTACTACAACGCGATTAAATTCCTCATCACTACCGCCGTCATTCTCTTCTCTAGGTTGATGTCGTACAAAATGTCTCTTTGCCTCCTGATACTGTAATAATGAAATTAGACGACAGAACACCATCCAAGCTTCGATACCAAACTCCACATGATGCTCCAATTGACTCATGGAATACAACTCTACCACCGACGACTTCGACGAAGCAGCAGCAGACTCAAAAGACCCATCATCACATCCATGATTTGACCTTCCTCTAAATTTGTAACCCAAGCCAGCTTCCGCCACAGAACACCAAATCTCATCAAACGTACTCCTTTTCCGACAACGACACTGCTTATACAAATCATCCCTCCTCCGAAACGCCGGACAACGCAAGATAACAAACTCCTCCATCTCCTTCCGATTTAACGTACCCCGACCAGCCGTATCTATAATATGAAACAAACGCTGAAGCCGATCATACTCTTCCCGTTCGTATACCAACTTTTGACTGTTCGACGCATCCTGTAACAGCGGAACCCGTATGGTAAACACCGTACGATTCGGATCACTCCCCTGCTGCTGCTGCTGCTGCTGCTGAGGAAGTGACGTCGAGTTGGAAAAGCTTGCTGCCCACGTAGAACGACGTAATGAACTGCGAAATGGGACATACAGTTCATTTACAATCGTTCGTTTGTTCGTGGTCGTGACGCCAGAGGATACGACGACATGGGTGCTGCTTGTGTTGTTGTTCTTGTTGCTATGAGTGTCATTCGTATGGGTATTGGAAGTAGATGTAGTCTGCGTTGTTTGGTTCATGTTGTTTGGGTGTTGGTATTTGTGATGTTTGGTAATCTATTCGAAATATATTCGATGAATTACGAACGTGTTGTTTGATGTCCTGTCTCTGTCTGATGTTGTTTGTTGCTGTTAAAAGAACAAATCTCTCCTCACCTATGTATGTGCAATATCACATGAATTTCTTTCTTTCTTTCTCAATGTTGGTTAGTTAGTTAGTTAGTTACTTAGTCAGCTTATTTAGTCAAATCTCACACAAGATTTTTTTTTCATTTATGTGTTATGTGTGATTTTGTTGTTGATGTTTTATGTCGTGCGTTGTGCATCTGATATGTCCAAATTCTTGTTATCGAGCTATCTTGGATTACTGACCGTTTGATTAAGCTTGAAGTGACTGGTTTTCTTCTTCTCTTCTTCTTGAGGTTTCGCACTCGCTCTCTGCTTCTCCTTGTGATTTGAAGGGGTTGAGTGTTGAGTGTTGAGTCGTACGTCGTACGTGTTTGTGGTACCGTAAACGTTCGATCGTAGACGAAAACTTGTGAAGTGATGCGATGTTGATGTTGGCATGCGTTTTCTCTCAAGTTACGTTGATGAGGATAAAAATGTACAGTAGATACTCCTACGTATTGGATCGATTCGGAATTTGACGTGATGGAGACGAATTGCTATTTCGTACTTACTCTTTGTTCGTAAACACACTTATGTATACAAAATGAGTTCAATGATGTCGATGGAAGTATGAAATGATTTGGTTTTGGGTGCGTTTTCTACACGACTACGGAAAATACATGGAGTTGAACGAAGCCTTAAAAGCACTTCGAATCATTATATCTTATACTTAAGTACTTCGAAGTACGTTTGTTAGGCAACGTCCAAACTCTGTACATTCAGAGCTTGAATTAAAACCAACAATATTTTTTACTTTTTTATAATATATCTGTAGTAAGTGCATGAGCGTGAGGACATATCTTATGAAGATTGAGACCCAAGACCATATTCATCACTATACCGACAAGTAAATTTATAAAGTTAGCAGCCTAACAAATAATGCAAGCGCATTCGTCTTGCTGAGAATCAGATGAATACGGATCATGTACTGGTACAAACGCGTTTTTTGACGAAAGATTTGTCATGTCGATTTTTGCACTAATCTCAATGCCGTCGCTTGAAACTTCCTCTGAATTGAAAGTTTGCTCAGTTGCAATCGAGTCGGGCGTTGAAAGCTTTCCGACTTTAGGTACTTCATCATGAGACTCGGTTTGTTTAGTAACGATTTCTTCCTTTACCTGGGTTTCGCCTCCTTGGTAATCTTCTTGACTAGTGAAAGTTTCATTAACAAAAGTAGATTCTTTATCTTCGTTGACTGGCGTCTCAAACGTCATAGATAGCTTGGGTTCAGGAGTCTCTGGCATTTTGACGATCGTTCTGTCTATTAATTCGGGCAAAACGATTTCCCCATCAGATTCCAAGACAACGCCATTCAAATCTGTCTCTTGCTTGGTTTCCAGTTGAGCTTCGTACGAAACGGCTTCTGAATCTTTGGCAAAAATATCTTCATCCAAAACAGCACATTTTACAATGTAGTTCATAGGAATTGCATTCTCGTTTAATTTCGAAACAATATCAAAAGAAGCACTCTCTTCTTTATTATTTGAATCTGGAATTTCGGTGGAAATGTCGTTGTCAACAATACTAAGCTTTTCAGCTTCGTTAGGTGAAGTGGTCTTGTCATTAGATTCTAATGTAGTTACGGGCGAATTCTTAACGTCTTCATTAACAACTTTTTCCTCAGAGGAAGCAGGTTCCTCGTTACAAACTTCCTCTTTCCTATCAAGGACAACAACTTGGGTTAATGGTGTCACCTCCGATGGATTGATATCAAGAGAAGGAGTGGACGTCAGTGACATGTCGGTCTTCTCATCCAAAGCATCATCTCGCTCTCTCTTCTCAACATCGCCAGCAGCATCGTCTTTGATGGGTGGATTAGCCTCCATTTGTGCCGTGTTCGGCTGAGATTGTGTCTTCTTCTTCCTACGTCTGCGTTTTTTCTTCTGGGCAGCAGGTTGAGCATTCGCATTTAAACTCGCCGTTCCGGTAACCTGGCTAGATACACCATCCGTACTCAACACGCCAGATTTTTCATTTGAAATTGAACTCTTTGGCTCAGCTGAATTCTCATTCAATACAGCCTTTTTCTGACCCCCTTTTTTCTTTTTTGGTCTTACCCCATTGGAAGAAGAGCCCGGTGGACTTGCCTTACCATCAGCACCATTCACGACTTCTTTACTAGGCACATTCTCACCACCCGAAGTGTTAGCAAGAACCTCGGCAGTTCCCGAACTGGTATTCTGCGCCTGTCGTCTCTTTGCACGTTGACGTTGACGTTGCTGATGATTCAAAACCGTCATTGAGAAGAGACAAAAAGTTAACCAACACAAAATACAAGCAAACAGAAACATACAAGACAATGCAGCTTATTTTTAATACGTTACATTTTTTCAAACATATCTGATCACGATTCATAATGACTGTAAGGTGATTTTAAATTGTGAACATGTCGACGAGTACAGCTGATCCGAGCACCGCGCCTCTCATCTCATAGTCAACTCACCTTCCTGCGCCTCCTGGCTGAATTTTTCTTCTTCGCCGCAATCTCTTCCGCACTAAGAACAGTAGCAGCAGCAGCAGCGTAAGATGAGGCAGTTACAGCGATAGGTGTTGGGGTAGAATCTGGCATCTTTGATCACGGGAAATGTTGGTAAGATGGTTAATGTTTTATTCGTAGGAAACTGATGATTTCAATAGATTTACCATGAACCGTCAATACTCTACGCTCTGTCCTCTGTAAGCTCTCAGCGGTTGACGCCTCTGCTCGTACATTGACCGTACAAAAAACTAGAGCTACTTTGTTCTTTGTTTGATTAACGATTAATAATTTAGCCAAACAATCCAAAAGTAGAATACCGTTAGGTCTTACGACGTAGATCTTATATATTTCACATAATGTCTCCTAGAGTCATACAGTATGATACGGATAAAAATCGAATGAAAAGTATTAGCAACGGTCAAATTTTGCGAGAGATCTACATTTCACATTTCACATTTCACATATCGAGTATTTTGTACATAAAGTTCGGAAGTTAGAAAATAGAAAATAGAAAAAACAAAAACCGCACAACACCCTGTAACCCTGTTGCGCAAACTAACCACGACTCGTTAATTTTCGAATCTGCTGTAATCAATGCCAGTGAAAGGTAATACCCGTTATATGTATGCTGTGTATACACGTACCGTGCCGGTATGTGAAATCATTTCGATTAGTGATCATTCACGATGGGAATGGTACAACCATAAAAAATGACGATCCGTGTCGTCATATTCGTAATACACGCATCTGAAAATTTCTTGTGTGAAATAAAAGACATCTCTACTTGGTATGGAAGTTGGGGTGGATAGTGCGGTTGACCGGAAAAATCTTTTTTTAAGTGAAGGGCAAAGATGGCCTTTGGAATGAACGCTTTGGCGAATAAATGTTGTGGTGGGTCACCGCGAAAGCTTATTGCGGGATTATGGTACCTGTTAATAATCATGTCGTTTATATACACATTGACCACACTCTTTACCTTTGCGTCAAAAGCCTCGGCCGAGGGTTTCAGTAGCCTCTGGTCCTCGTTGATTCTCGTCGGTATTTCGGTCGGTGGAACGGTAACAATGAGGTCATTTCATTCGAGTTTGGCAATCGGTCTTTTCGTTGGGGCTATTGTTGGTGCATCACAGCTATTCTTTCTTTTATTCTTGCTTTATCAAGGGTTTGCTAATGAGTTACGTCAAGAGTTGAAACCCAATGGTCAAGAATATTTCATGTCTATTTTTAGTCTGGCCCTCTCTGTTTCATTTATTATGTTTGCGACTATCCTATTTTTCCACAGAGGGGATGTACTGCTGGAAGTAAAACAAACGAAAGAATTACCGAAAGAATTATCTGTCCCGGCAGCCCCGTCTCAGCCAACCCAACTTTGACCGTACACCGTAAGTTTGGTCAAAGTTTGTGTAATGAAATACTTGTTCATGGTAGGGTGAAAAATATAATTCAGTACACTAAAAAGGGACCATCTTTCTTTCAAGGCTACTTCTTAATTTTTATAAATCCTTTATATATGTCGTCATGAATATGATTTTCGATCAATGGCATATGTCCAATATACATTTATCTTGAAACCATCGCTTGTCTTCATTCCCACTCTGACTTACTCTCGTAAAAGATTATGTTTCATGGCTACTAAAGAGCTTCGAATTTAAACGCAAACACGAAGTTGACATAGTGAATGCTGTCATAACAATCACAAATGAAACCACACATCTTCGAGTGTATTCATAAAATAGTACTTCTCTACTCGGGATTTTAAATTTTATTCTTGTCAGTCAGCAGAACAACAATTCAAGATAAGGGAACAGACCGACATAATCTGAAGAAATTCACCCGCGCCGTCGACAAGGCATTTGTTGGCCTTAGTTATTACATAAATAGTGAAGCCTTTTACGATACCTTCAAATTTGAATACAAAGTGAAAACTTACCTCTGCGATTTTAATTGCGATCTGAGCCTTACGTGTATCATTCAAAGAATCATCGACAAGAATCTTCAAATGGCGAAATAGATGAATAACATGTTACATATATTGCAAGATAAAAGAAGAAAAACTTACTTTTTCGAATAATTGAGTCAATATGTGAATAACCGAAAAGCCTTCAGCGAGTATATCAGTTATGCAAACCTGCATTTTTTCAAAAGATCCTGTCTTCAAAGACTTCATGAGCCTGTCTATGAGCGTTGAGGGAGGAAAGCCAGCCATTTCTGCTACACTATCAGCCTGAAATAATGCAATAAGCGGAAGGCATTGGTGAGGAAAAACGCTTTTGATCACTTCGTCCTACCTTAGAACTTACTTTAATTTCTTGTTTTCCGGTCGTCAAGTTTTGTGCGCTCTGGAGCGCATTCACAGCCTTTCTCATATCGCCACCTGATAAAGATAATATTTCTTCAAGTGCGTCATCACCGATTTTACATTCCTCGCTTTCTGAAATTGTTAATAGCCGATTCTTCATGGCGGCGTGGGGCAATGGTTGGAATCGAAATTTTGCGCAACGTGAAGCAAGGGGTTCAATAATTCTTGTAACGTAATTACATATCAAAATAAACCGAGTCACTTTGCTATGAGCCTCAATAACACGACGCAATGCAGCCTGCGCGTCAAGCGTCACCGTATCTGCCTCATCCAAAATAATGATTTTAAACGAAGGATTTGGATAAAACTTTTCGTCATCGCTATCGCCATTTTTCAACTTTGCCTGCATTGAGCTGCCAACACTTAATCCAGCAAAAGTTTTGATCTTATCCCTCACAACAGAAATACCGCGTTCGTCACTAGAAACAGAATTAGCAACGTAGAAATATTGTCAACACTCAAACGCATACGATTCCAAAGGTCACAACAACCAAATTCAGCTCACTCACCTAGCATTCAATTCAAGAACACGTTGCTTAATATCCATGTCAGGATGCCAAAGCTGACGGCACAAAGCCAGCGCGAGCGAAGTTTTACCAGTACCTTTTCCCCAAAACCACGTACACATTAGTATATCAAATTTTTTAATAACAACCTCACAAAATTAGACTATCCCATTTTTTGTGAGCTTACCTGGAGGTCCATAGAATAGCAAATGGGGCAACGACATAGCGTCCGCCTTAGACTGCAAAGCACTCTGAAGAGTCTTTGTAACCTACACAAACCACCAGGGCATAAAGCATGAACGCACAAGAATATGAAAGGTCATACACTCTCAATGCTCACCTGCTCTTGATGCGCCACGGCCGATAAATCCTTCGGTCGATATTTTTCCACCCAAGGCATGGCTTTCCCCCTTGGAGGCGGAAGATCGACCTCCATGTCGTTTTTGTCAGTGGTCATAGCGTATGATTGTCACGTACTTCGAAATTATAAATAGTATTATTTCGTTTAAACGTGTACTTCAGTGTTTTGCGTTGTTAAAAGGATTGAATGAATGAATTTCATAGAGGGTGATCATGGTATTGTACATACTCTACATATCTAGAGTACATATGTATTAAAGTAAAATCAAACATCCTATTTTTATTTTCCATTGCGCAACGACCGTTCAAATTTCGCAATAAATATTCGAGTACATAGTACATACAGCTGTACATACCGAGTAGATCTAGCGAGTAGCGAGGAATTACATTTTGTACATTGTTCGAATTACCGAGGAATGCTTTGAGTTTAGCTAAAATAGATTGAACGTTACGTATATACTCTGACGTGCCGACACTTGAGACTGTGAGCTGTGTGTGTGTGTGGTGCGTTGGGGGAGTGGTATGTTCAGGTTTCAGGTCCAGAGTGGCATGTTGTACAGATGTTGTGCTGATGACATTGAACTTACACACATGTGTTGATTGTTTGTATCTTAAAATGGACGCACCAATCACTAAAGTATATACATGTATTCATTAATACACGATCAGAATCCTTACTTTTGACAACGACGATAATAACAAGCGACAATGAGATCATTTCTTACAGCTTTCCTTACCATAATTGTAAGCACTAACATAGCTGTAGGATTTTCCCCAGTGCGTGTTACTTTTCGTCCAAATCAAAATGATGTCGTCGCGAGCAGATGTACATTTAATTACAATAGGAACATACGGCTTTATGCAGAAGGAGAAAACAATAGTAGTGGACCGAAATCTACCCGTCGCAATCGGCGACGAGTTCGGAAACAAGTTTCGGATATGAATGCAATGGATGGTGGAAAAGAAGTAGAGGGGAAAGGTGATGACGAGGCTGCTGTGATTCCTAATAAGGCGGATTCGGTGAAGCTTGAGATTCAAGATATTCAATCGATAGTTTCTGGGGGTAATAATGTGATGCCTTCTTCTGCTGAAAACAAAAATGATGACTCTGGTGAAGATGATGATGATAGCTTGAAAAGGATTTTGGCTGATGCCAAGCGTTTGCGAAAGGATAACGGAGGAAAATCGTTAACCGATGAAGAAGCTGGTATTGGTGATAAGCTTAAAGATATTGTTTCAACGATTGTGACTATTGATTTCTTTGTGATCTGCGGATTCTTGCTGTGGTTTCTAGTTGGCGTTATCTCCTCGACCGTGTTAGGCAATGACTCAATCCAAATTGCATTTAATGGCGTGTTCCAGCCGTTGGTGCAACCAGCATTGGGAATATTGATGATTGGGGCGCTAGGCTCGACGTTGCTAAGTTCTGAAGAAAGCAATTAGCAGAAACGAGAAGTTCAAACCAGAGAGGATGTTGCAAAAACGCATTGCTCCAAGTTGATTTCTATGGGTAGTTGCTTATTAATTAAGTCTCGCCGTATAGAATGAAATATATTTCGAATATGTCGAAATTAAGTTTAAAGTTTGGACGCTTATATCCATTCTTTAACCTCATCAACAGAACGCAAGCTCCTTAAACATACTATAACGCAAAAGCTAATTTTTCTTGAAATTAATTGACATATGTGGCATGAATATTATATTTCCATACCAGTGCGAGTTTGCAACTGCAATACTTTATCGCGTTGTGAAAGATTACAATCAACGTTAGGGTAGACATGGCAAATAATGTACACGTTCAAACAAACCAGGTCTCACTTTGCATGATGGAATCCTGATTCCTTATAATCGCTGATTCCGTTCGTCAACTGAGTTGTACAAAACGAGCATTCTACAAAATTTCTCGCATCCCATTTTCATATTAACATCAGACTAGAATCATACTTTCACTAATCAATCACTAGCACAACTTCTTCCGCAATTTTACAAATGTGGAATTTTTTTTTCACTATAGACCATCAATGCAAGCTGCGCCCAGCATCCTAACATACCTCTCACTGTCCATATCGATGAGCCATTTTACATTTTTTAACCTCGATTCCCCATCATAGGATCCCCAATCGACCACAGTCATACCTCGTGTCAGTTCACTCTTGCATTCTACCTCAACATGAACTTGTTCAAATGACAAGGCAGTTTCCTTATCAAGGCAGTAAATAAGTGCACATGGGTCACAAATGACGGCTCCAGACTTTGACCTTTCAAAATGTTCAACTTTGTCACCCTTCGGCTCGTGATTACCGTACGTATGATGAAGAATCTTCGATAAAAATGTTCCAACTTCATTGTGGCGAATATTGTCCAAACCAAAAATCTCATCAAAAGTTTCCCAAGGTAATGCATGCTTCACGGTATATTCCCAACTTGCAACGACCACATTCGTGTTCGTCCAATTGCTAAACACGTAATCAGCTGCTTCAGCGTCATTATATATATTAAATTCGGCCACCCGCGTGATATTTCCCTGTGCGTTGCCGCAACCTCCCATTAATACGAATTCCTCAACCACATTCATTAACAAAGAAGACTCATTCTCAACTCCATCTTTGTCTTGTTTCATCATCACCTTAGCAATGTTAGTCAGAGGACCTAACGCCAATAGAGTCAAACGGACATCGTCACGTTTTGAAGCTTCATCAATAACTTCCAAAATACATTCGATTGCATCAGAAATAAATTCGTTCTCGTCAATTATAGGATCTGCAATACTACCATCTGTTATATTACCTAGTCCATCAGGACCGTGAAAAAACGTCGCAGCTACCTGTGTTCCGTTCAAGGCCTTATTCGATCCAACACATATCTTGGGTACTTTACAACCTCGTCCTCCACATGCCTCGCGACACTTCGCAACGTTAATCACAACCTGTTCTAATTTGCAATTACCCTGGACACAGGATATCAGTTTAACCTTAACTCCGTACTGCTGTCCTAATTTCAAGGCCAGGCAGATGGCGACTGCGTCATCTATTCCTGCATCCGTATCAATAACAAGCCAACGCTCTAATGATGACAGATCTCTCTGGATAGGCGAGCCCATATTATGAACAAACTTTGACGAAATGTAATGTGGTTATGTGGATTTTGCGTCGAAGTCTCGCAATTTCTTTGAACAAATTGTATTTAGCCCAAATCCGAACTCTGTACTGTTGTATACTTGGGCTTGCGCTTGGCGCAATTTACGAAAATCTAATTGAAGTGCAACATTAGAATAGCAATACTTGCCACCCAAGAAGGCTCTGGAACGACAAGAGAAAGAGAAAAAAAGAAATATTGCAAACCCTGTGAGAACCAACGTCGCCATTTCACACCCTTCATGGTATCGATGGACGGAATGTTCGGCTTTGAAGACCGAGCATTTCTCAAGAGGCTTGCAAAGTTGCTTGCAGAAGAATGGGAGAAGCCCTATTCAACAATAAGGGGTTTCATCAATGCTCCAATGAATATCGCTCTAGTTATAGCAACGAATCGATGCATCAGAGGTTCCAGGATCCCTGCAAGTCACAGGTCGAAATACATTTGTTGAAAGGAGTTACAGGACTTGGACTTATGAAGAGTGACGATAAATCAGAGACTTTGAATGTCGAGCAAGAATTGAAGATCAGAGCAGAAATACAAGTTACATGATTTAGCCGAATGACCGAATCCAGCATAGAACCTCGTTGACAAAAAGTTATCTACGAACGCAGAGTGGTGCCAATTAGTGTAATGCTTAATAAATATCCTAAAACTCCTAAAACTAATACCAACATGGGCAACTCTAATCGTTCAGAGGGGAAAGAGGGGAAAGTTTCAGTTGGCTCCTCCTGGAAACTTTATGTGTTTATGTGTGTGTTTATGTACGTGGTACATGTACATATAAGTGGAACGTGCATGAGTATGTATAAGTGTAATGTGCGCGTAAGAATGCGTGTGACTCCTGGGTTCCATCCGTCAATCGTCCCAAGACTCATCCCGAAATATGCAGACCTAACGGGACTGCAGATTCATTCTTCCTCTCATGAATCTTCCTCCATCTTAATTTTGAATTTTTATGAATCCTTTGGTCCCAACAACTTTCCTCTACTGATACGTGGACAACTTGCATTCTCTGTAAAGATCACTCTCAACTTTGCAATGTAAACAGAATTTGAAGCAAGCATTATTTGAATCGTTTTGAAAGTAATGTCCTCAAACAGTGGAGTATTGACCTTGACTGCCACTTCGACAGGAATACCTATGACATCCCACAAAACCATTGGCATGTCGGGTATTGCAGCATTTGTTAACGCACTTCCTTATCGTCGTAGAACTCCCATGAGCGACTCAAGGATAAATTTACCAATGTTGGAAGCTTCTAATATTGTTGTCTCTTCAGCTGCGCCAACCGTTGTGTCAATCGATGATTGTGAGAGCCTGATATCGTCAAATAACCTTCGTTTCGATCTAGTGAATGCAGAATATTCATTGGCGTCAAAATTGGTAAGTTTTTTAAATATGTTGTAGGATAAATCTTTTTTCATCTCACTAAAAGATTGTTTACGTATGCATCTTTCTCTTGTTTCAAATAGAATGTCATACACCCGTATCACCCTTCTGCCCCACGGCTAGAATCCGATAGAAGAGTAGAGGTTATCGCTCACAGAGGAGCTCTGTACTATGAACCGGAAAATACTTTGCAAGCATTTAGAAAAGCTGCTGAATTAGGAGCAGATGCGGTGGAGTTAGACGTGTTTTTGCTCAAATGCGGTACTTTGATTGTATTCCATGGATATGGAAGCGATGAAAATCCTGGATGGCTTAAGGGGTACTGTACACAAAGTGAGGGGAATATTTTAGATTTAGATTATGAACAGGTACAGAATCTGACCTTTGATAAAGATGGGGAAGAATTCGCCTGTGGTGCCGATCGCATCGAAGGTTCGAAAATACCGAAACTAGAAGAAGTTCTTAAATTGGCGAAGCATATGAATTTCAAAGTTACAATTGAGATGAAGGGTCCAGGGACTGCTGAACCCTGTTTGGGTTTGGTTGAAAAGCTTGATATGGTAGACCAGGTAGTGTTCTCATCATTCGAACACACACGGATAGCTCGAATCCGAGAGCTCCGTCCTGAAATAGTTGTTGATCGAGAAACGAAGCGGCCTACGCATCGTTATAAGACGGGATGTTTGTTTGTTGAACCTCCTCCAAATTTTGTTTCCATCGCAACATGTGTTGGGGCATCAGAAGTACACTTAAAATATGACTTATGCACTAAAGATAGAATAGAAATGATACATACAGCTGGAATGGATAGCATGGCTTGGTTTCGTGGACATATCGGAATGCACGAAGATGCAACTGAACGATACAAAGATGTAGGAAATGAGGATGAGCTTATGTACAAAACAATGATTGCTACAGGCGTGAGAAAGCTATGTGTGAATAGACCTGACATGTTAGTCAGTACATTAACTTATGATTCAACGTAGATATTAGTCATTATTAAGATTCAATAGACCATAAGAGATTTCTCTTTTCCATGCATTACATGCTCAGTAAATTTAGTCACAAGATATAAACCACATTGGTTCAAATTTTCTGTTATCAAGGTCCTTATGGCCGACCAATAAAATCGTGTCCACCTATAACTAACCGACACAATTGAGTTTATATATTACACATAACGAGTTCGCAACAACATCACTATCTCCTTTCATTTAATCCGAACAACGGATGCTGTACGATAACGAAATAATTTGTATCTAACATTGCATTATTGAAAATACGAAGTAGTTCGTACGAAAGTCTTCATTACATTTACATGTAAACGCTTCCAATCATGCGCTGACCTCTTCTCTTCTCCGACATATTGACTAATCCTCAATAAGATTCTTTCTTCCCTTCTGTCAAAAACGGTAACTTCTTATGCGAAGAGTTTCTTGACTGTACACTCAAATAAAGTTCATTCCAATCTACCCGGAACAACACGAACAGGATATACAAGTCAACGAGTGCATATGGAATATATAATATCTTCCACAACACAACGAAGCCTCCACTCTCTGTCACACAAGCATACCAAATTGATGGTACTGTGATAAGCCAAAGAACTATCAAAACTCCACCCCCAAGGGTCCATTGATACCCAATAGCATTCACAATCCCGCTCATAAAACCGAAGAAGCAAACAAAGAAAGTATAAATTGCGACGAAAGGCCAAATTTCGTTACACAAATCAATCACTTCGTTATCCATAGTAAAAATGCGAATGATTGAGTCTCTATGAAAGTACAATATAGAAGAGAAAAAGGTGCAAATCGTTGCACCACACATCAATCCACCCAAACATAAATGTTTCGATCGTTCGGGTTCACTTGAAAGTGATGAACCAATTCGAATATTAAAAGCTATTCCAACTCCCATTACGAACATGTAAGCAATGGACAGAAACTGATATGGCACAGCATGGGCTGCAATAGCCTTTACACCAAATTGAGCAACAATTACGGACAAAACTTCCCAGAACCACCATTCAGTCGTTGCTAATATGCCACCAAGCGCCAAATGGAAAAAGTCCAATAAAGGTTGAACATGTAGAGCGGATTTGAGTTTCTCCGCGAAAGATATCTCCTGGGGCCATGTTTCCGGAATGTACGGTTCAGACTTCAAAAATAGCATCAAGATGAATATCTCAGCTATTTGAAATACAAGGTACGAAACAGGGATCGCATCAAAATTTAAAACGGGCGCGATTACCAAAAGGCAAGAAGGAAGAATAATTAGTGCAGATAATAATCCGCTGAAGACAAGGGGGTATACCACCTCCTGCGCTGAAAGAAACTTCCAGGTTAAATTGTACCAAATGTAGAAGGGTAACGAGATTGACCAAATCTGAATAAAGGACACCGCAAAATCAACTACTTCTTCTTCCTCGATTACCTTATTGAGAAGAAATCTTAAACCAACAATGAAATCAAGGCATATGGGCACCACGCAATATACCATAGCTACAATAAATCCTCTCAAAGCAACGATGCCAACATCTGAATAATTCTTCAAACCAACAGCCTGAGGACAAAGTGTATCACAGGCCGAAAGAAGACCTTGAATGATAGAAAGATAGACGACGTTAACGAAACTGTTCCCTATCATCAATCCGCTCAAGGCCACATCTCCAAACACCCGACCAGCAAAAGAAGAGAGTATGGCCATGGGGACAAAAACAGTTACATTGATAATGACTGTAGGGACGGCCAATCGAAACAACAGAACAGACTCTTCTCTCCACATGTTTGTATACCAGAACCAAAAGTCAGACGTACTTCCAAAAAAGGATTTCCGCTCAATGCGCCTTGATGACGAGGCACCCATCAACGGGTCACCCTCGGTATAATATTCTCTTGGCGGGGCCATAATTTGGTATCACGGTGCTGAGTCGTAAGGTATGCCCTCTATTTTCTGTCCAAAAATATTCTCGTTAATTTGGAAGGGTTGGTCCAATCGAGTTGGTGTTTGAAACTTTGTATTTTCGACAGTGAGTTTTGTTTTACGCGAGAAGAAAGAAAAGTGGTACGGGCATGACTCTAATCGTCAATGCAATAGCGAGTAGCGAGATGCACTACCAATAGATGAACAAGAAAAAACAAAAGGGTTCTTCTCTTTAAATTTGAAAATTGAAAATAGTTAGTACATGTACGTACAATTTCAAAAGCTAATATTTGAGATCACCGTTAGTAGTATTGATAGATTGATACTCGGTTCCCCCATCTTCCATCTTTTCTCCGTCAATTTTTCCAGAACTGCTCGTCTAATGACGTAATCCAATGGCATATATCGACGAGTAATGCACATTTAGCATCTAGGCTGTATTTGAAAGATACAGAAGAAACATTTCGAATACTGTTCCTGGTTGGTGTGTTCCTTTCGATTATCTTCTACCATGCCTCCAGTACGTTGTCGCTTCCTTCGTGTGAAAGAAATTCGGTGTTAGAATATTGCATAGAATCGCCCTCGTTGCGTTCACATCAAAACCGAACTTATAGCGTCTTACGCACAATGAACATGCTCATGTTCAACCCTGTGCTGAAATAGCTGAAATGCTATCACGACAAGTCATGCCTTCAACTCAAATGCAAACCGATCTCCGACCTCAACAAAAGGAGGATCAAACTACTTATTGAGAGTGGTGATAGAGTAGTCGATGACGAAAGTTGGTGTTCGGTGTTGATGATGCTAAATTGGCTATATTATCATGCGATGTCCGAATATTAGTAAGTGGGGTAAGTCGCAACTTTAAGAAGTAACAAGATTTCCCTTGGCAAGAACTCTACAGCTCAATTGGAGATGGAAATTGATTAGATCATAGTACGTAAAAAATCGTTAGAGATTTTCTCAGCTTGATGTTTTAATTTGTGACAAAACCTTCTTATAAAATCTACCGGCAAATGCCGTAAATATTCCGTGATATGGTTATCCACTCTCTCCCGTGTCAGATCTTTTCTCTTCATTGTGCAGCTCAGCTCAAATAGATGTTGACATTCAGGCGCACCATAGTGCTCAAGAGGTAGTATACTACTCTCAACGGAAGCACCTTGTTTCCTACTTCTGCACACCTTACACAAAGCTGCTAAGTTGGAGCAAATACATCTTAAAATTTCCACCAAAACTAAATCTATCATAGGTACCTACTGAAGATCTGAAGATGAAAAAGTGACACTGAACTTCTGGGACTGCCAGAACGCGTATAAATACCCTACAAACACAACACTACAACAAATACCGGTAAGTGCCAACAGTCACAAGATCAATTGTGCTCTTCCAAAATGGGAGAGGATAACAACAAGCAATTTTTCACGCAGATTTACGAGTGATAGCTAATGGTTACGTCCTTTCACGTTTATCAATAAATCTCTCTTCCCAACAGCGTTTTGGGATGTCCTTTTGCTCTATTATTAAAATGAAGTCGTTCGAACCTGTACAGCACTCTGTCGCCATTATATTTAGAAAAATGGTTGACTTTCATGCCATTAGACATGTTGTTATCAATATTACCGAATAAGATCAAGTAACAAGTCTTATTATGTCTTATCTAATGGCACCAGTTTCAACTACATATCGGTACTCCTCTATTCTCTTTTATTTTCATTCTTTCAGTAGTCATCTACTTGGTCTTATCTCAAAATATATGCCTAACGCTCGATGCAAATGGAGGCTGACCGTGCACTGCTAATAGTACATATTCCTATAACTCCCCATTCTCTTCATAGGATGGTCATCTTTAACTGGATCGGCCTTCGGGACTTCGCCAAATAGCATATCCCAAGTGACAAGGCCAGAGATGGATGAGCGAAGTTCGGCGGGAATGTCATCGTTGTCATTGATTTCGCTGATCTTCGGCCAGTCTCCAATATAAATTAAATCATCATCCCCATTAGCGAGGAACCACTGTGGATACATTCCTCTTATTCCCGAAATATTGAACAGCTTGTTCCGCCTCACAGTCTGATTCGGGTCTGCTCCATCAACCGTTTCGTAAAGCATCCGACGGGCATTGAGAAGATTAAGAGACAAAGTTTGATGGTATGCCTGCTTACGCTCCGATATTCCATTGGATATCAACAGTATTATTCGCTTTGTCATCCTTTGATTCGTGAACAATTATTGGTACGCACGACGAAATGATTCGTCTGAAACCGAAGAAATTTACGAAAAACAAGAACCAAAATGGAACGAAAACTCTTTCTCTCAAAACAGCAGCGATCTAGATACGATGCAATAAAATGCGCCAACTTTAATACAACTAACGCGCTTCTATCACTTTTCTGTGCTGCGCTTTATCTCTTCTAATCCGTGTTGTTGACAGTTGGAGGTTGCTTCTAAGAAATTGAAATGGAAATCCGATACATGTCCCGCCTTCTGTGTTTTACGTTCGAGGTACGAGGTATGCTGTAGTCTGTAGTAGATCTAAAAAAAGTAGTAGAGAGTACAAAGTAATTTATACCTGGTACAAGAGTAGAAGTTAATAAAATAAAAGCATACAGTTTAAAAAAACTTATGAAGAGGATGAGTTGTAACTACAAAGTAATTTATACCTGGTACAAGAGTAGATGTTAATAAAATATAAGCATATACAGTTAAAAAAAAAACTTCAAAGGTAC
>Ga0115008_10001158_pt1 | contig 21018 bp, 15 predicted proteins | sample FraStrMetagenome_FD_87164 | JGI IMG/M metagenome (GOLD analysis project Ga0115008, IMG submission 87164) | Marine eukaryotic phytoplankton communities from Arctic Ocean - Fram Strait ARC3M Metagenome | ecosystem: Environmental > Aquatic > Marine > Oceanic | place: Fram Strait | collected...
ACATCTTTTTCAAATCATATAACACGGGATCCATTTCTTTCATGTGACGTATCTTCATATTCCCCTTCAATGATACTGAATCAGCACTTGTTATGACATTTGTATTGCCCATATCTAGTACCGGTCGCATTATCAGTTGGAGAAATACAAACCATGAGTTGAACTCCTCCTCACGCAAACCATTCACCTCTATCTTAATATCGGAGAACCTTCGGATTATCTTGATTGACTTCTTTTTCACAATAAATATATTCCATTTTGCACGAGAGCTCGCATCATGCAATATTGAGTATTCATTCTGTAACGGCGCCATGATTCGGTATTTATTCATGTCATGTAAGTATATGCCTTTGATTTGATTGTAATGCAGTGTACTGCTATCGGCCTCAACTCGCTCTAATATACCAGCGGTAATAAACTTGTTGATATACTTACGGAGCTCCAAGAATTTGGCAGTCGTCGTCTTCTTTTTCAAATATATGAACATGTTTATATTGCTGAAGTGTGCGTTCGATATAGTTATCAGCTCTAATGGTCGAGTCGATACAATAGATTTAAAACCGTTGATTGATGATATTATAGGCATGATATTATCATTGAGTACTTTAAAAATAGTGTCGAACATAAGCTCTGACCCATCGATCCATTCACCCATGATTTTATAATTACCTAACTTGTTAATCTGTAGTACCGCTTTTCCATATTTGGGAATCTTAATGTGGTATTGTATCGTATTTAATGGTACATGCCGGTAATCGACCTCGGCATTCTTGTATTTTTTAATGAGTGTTATTTTATTTGACTCAACGGATGTGTTGCATATGGACACATCTATTAATTCATTCAGCTCAAACATATCAAATAGATTTCTCAAAACTACGTTATCGTCGGTATTAATGTATCGCGATTTAACAGTGACATTGCTGTTTGTAATATTCATCTTGATAATTTGCTCGTCAAAGTTGGGGACACTATCTAGCAATAGGCTTCTCTCCATTGTAAATTGTTCCACCAATTTCGACCGATGTGGGTGGATATGCGGGTATTGGATTTTGATTATGGTGGGGTCTTTGAGATATTCTTTAAAAATGGACATTGTCATCATGGGAAAGTATTTAATTATAAATCCCCAATATATCAGCTCATATGCGTATGAATCATTCATGATGACATGTCGTATTGACTCGTAGTTTTGCTGGTTTATGAAACTGTCGAGGTCAATGATGTTGATTTCACACACTTGGTATTTGCTGATTATTTGATCGATAGTCATATGTTCATTGGATTCTACTCGAATGATCTCTTTAGATGCATACCACATGGCGTCGACGGGTATATCTTCTATCACCGTTTCAATATATAACACATCATTGATGCTGATTGGCTGATATGCGTCATGTTTGATTCGATAATTCAATTGATATGATTTCTCATTGAATAAAAACCACATATGTTGTCGGTACGGGGGGATACCGGTTTCCACAAATACTTTTTGCTTAAATGTATGGATGGTGTCACTTTTGAATAACATCATATCCGCGATATTGACGCCTTGTGATAGTCGCGTGGGCTTTTGAACGAACTTACCGTCGGTCAGATTCGTGTCACGCTTCGTTGTGCTTACATGGATATCACTCGAACTATTAGCTGAGTGTGTGATGTTTTTAATATCCTCATCATCGAACGTTAATGTCATATCATCGACAATCAAATCATCGTAGTCAAAATCGTCAAAACCGATTACGTCGCCGACGTCGTCCCCATCGTCACCACCATCGATTTCGTCAGCATCACCACCGACACCGACGTCGACCCCATAGACCGCTGACGACGTAATGTCAATACTGTAATGCTTCGACAACCGCCCAATGACCTCGGACGACCACTTTTTATGGTCGCCAGATAATGTTGAACGTATACTATCCGGCGTGTTATGTGGGATGAATACTAGCTTAGACGATATTGTTTCCAAGTCACGTTGCACGACATTTAATATGATGGGAACATTGAGTGCCAATGAATCAGGCATTTTTATACTACTGTGTATATATTAAGTGTGCAAACCTTCTGTAAAAGGTAACCGATATTAAAAATGGGATCATGTATGTGCGGGCTAGTGATCCTGTGCATAATACTTATCGTATGTGCAATTGACCACCACTGTGGTTACATATCAATGTTCACGACGCGGTCAAAAATCGACATGCGCAATTATCCAGTTGTGCAAAGTATGCATAATTCACCAGAGGCTGCAGATATGCTTGCTAAATTAAATCGCGCGAACCTCACCGTGATTAAATATATGAAACAAAAATATAAAGGAACCGTGCATGAGAAACATATAAACAGACTTGATCAACGATATAATCCAGATGTGTTGGGCGAACACATACCAATTGGCAAAAAAAACACGAGCTATGTCACGGACAAGGGGAAAAAAATTCGATTTTGCCTGAGGCCTGAGTATGATCGCAGTACAATACATGATTGGAACATATTGGTCTTTGTTTCAATGCATGAGATATCACACATAATGAACATTACCATGGGTCATGAATCAGATTTTTGGAGCACTTTCAAATTCATATTGTCAAATGCTGTAGAAATTGGTTTGTACGAACCAGTCGATTATGATCAGTACCCCATCGTTTATTGCAATTTAGAAGTGACATATAACCCACTATATGATGATTCATTGGCGAGTGTTGTGTAATTGCTGAAAAAAAGCCATATCGAAACTATGTAGCTTACGCAGTATGTGCAGGCACACTTTCCAATATGCGGTCCAAGGCTTCTTTTTTGTCATCCGTGAAATCTGTGACGAATGCGTATTCTATGATACTATTTTACTACTGGTGAATGCTGAAAGATGGTTACATTCGCACTAGTACGTATTTATCACGGGTTGTTTGGCGGTGTTACATGCCCACCCATGTGATTCCATCACGCTATTCCGATTCATCTGGTTTATCACCCGTGCCTTTAGATTCATCAGCATTTGTTTCATCCGTTTTGGGTGCGCATTTGCTCACACGGGGGGTGCACTGTTTTCTCATATATGTTTGTATCGGTGTGTCGTAGAATGTCTTGGGTGTCCAATTCTCGGAGTACTCTATCGCCAATTTCTCAATATCGTCCAGCACACACTCGAGGTCATTATCAATGGATATGTATGTCAACGTACCGTCGGTGCCACTGGATGATAACCCTACTGCGTTTGTTCGTTTGTGCTGCAGTATTAAATTGTGTTCGAAGTCACGAATGATGGGTATCCATTCAGTCATGTCAGTCATATTATGCTCTACGTCAGTGAGTTCAATTAGTTGCTCATCATCATGTTTGCATTTGTCACATATTGATAGTTTATATGTTGTTGAGTATTTGACACTGTCACTAACAGTACCACAATCCGAACATGACCCATTATACGTGATTCCGTTCACAACGTCCGGTACATTTGCAGTATCGGAGATACGTTTTTTGTAATTCTTTCTATATTCTTTGCTTAATGTTACGTGTTCTTTGATGTGCCGGGGACCAATTGTAACAACTAACTGGTTATCTAATTTGATGTCGCGCTGCTCTTCTGATAAGTCATTTGGATCATCGTTTGCTGGGTTTCCCACGGCTGACTTAGGTGAGTTGATATTTTTAATGTTAGTCATGGTATATCACATCTGATTAATTGGTTTAATATTATTTCTGCAGACAGTGCCGTGGCAATTATGATGGTGGTACATTAATGTGTTTTATGGTGCCTCTATTTCCACTTATTTCCCGGTAGGCTCTCACCAACCGCACGATGCCACTACCTAATACGATAAGTGCAATTATGGTTATAACTGCCCACATAACCACCACGAGTGTATCGGCATCGATGTCCAATATGTCAGAAAGTGTGTCGGCCGCTAAGTCTATAGCACCACCGATCGCACTCTTAGTGTCTTCCCTGAGATCATGTATGAACGTACCACCATATGAGCTGTGGACCTTCATGGTCCCGGTGTTGATGACCTCATCACTTGCGTATTTATCTATGCCATGTTCGGTGGTATCAATTAATGCCTCACCTGGTGTGTTAATATTGGTTACTGTCCATACGTATCCATCCAATATTGTACCAGTGGATACAGGTTGTACATCTCCTTCATCTACTTCACTTACTGCACCGAGTTCGATACCATCACCCTTCGCCAGTTTCGTTTTTGGGTCATATTTGATAAGTACAACATTTGATGATACCGGTAGATTAGTCACTACTCGTTTTGCTATATATTCTGGTAGAACGGTTTCGGCCAACCTTGCGACTGATGAGACAACTTTAATTGACGTTACATTATATGTTTGGTCTACCTTGTCTTCGTAGTTTATATATGATTGGATTGCTCTATATACACCATATCCAACAACGGTACTCGCAGCCATCACACCAAGTGTAGTCTTAAACGTTTTCTTGGCGGTCATTTTAGTGCTATTCTTGGTACCCTTTTTAGCACCACTTTCTATAAACATGTCGGCAATATCACCACCAACATCCCTTGATGATTTTTCACCCATATCTTTCAGCCCCTTCTTCGCCACATCTTCCGTCAGTCCAGGTGTGTCTTTGGCTAACTGTATGGCCGTCTTTTCCAAACCCTCCTCTACGGTGTTCTTTATTCCCGTGAGACCAGCTCTGCTGGCAGTTTTGCTGACACCTGGTACTAACAAGTCATCCCCCACCTTGGTGGATATGGTTGCCAATTTATTCACAGAATTTTTAGACACCTGTTTCACCGTGTCCGCTGATACGCCGAATGACTGCTTTGTAAAGATCTTGCCCAAATCTGTGAGAAAACTAAATCGACCCATACTTTAACAATTTGCTGGTAATAATATGCTTACAATATATGTATATAAGTATAAGCATATTTTATATACTGTCATAATGGGTTTAGTTGGTGCACTCATCACATTGATTATGATATTTATAATTTGGAAAGTATCAGTGTTTCTTTGGAGATATACTGCAATATCTGGCAAGGTTAACAGCGTTGTCAATCTGACCGATTTCCATAATGCGTTCACAAGAAAATATATTAAATTCGTACAAAACGACAAGGTGTATCCGATATTCAAACAGTATCATGACAGTATGGATAAGTTTTGGAAAGTTGATTTTATCAAAGAAACGTACGATAAGTGGGTCGAGTTTGAGAAGACCGTGTGGGAAAGCGATGCTGGCACGAAGTTTATCGACAAATACCACACATTTATAATTTGGTTTGGTAAACAGATAGATGAGAGCCCGCCGATTACGAATGCTGAAGAATGGCTTGAGCGAACTAAATGGAGATGGGTTAGCGCTTTGAAGCTCACTGATGGCTCCACCGGTGGTGGTGGCGAAGGTGGTGGCTCAGCATCAGAGGAAACTTGCGGTAAATACAAGTTGTACAAAGAGCCAGCGGATATTACTGCCGAAGATCTGTTGGGTGGTGATGAGGAGGGTGGCATCTTCGAGGACTTACTTGCCGGCATAAGTAACCCTGAATTCCTGAAGATACTTGGACTGGCTGGTGCCATACAAGCATCGCCATCGATATTCAAAGCGGTTACACGCGGTGTGACAAAAAAGATCATTGCGATCACGACCACCACCAGCACAGCCGTTAGTGTGAAGATATTGAAGAATGTTGGAATGAACGCTATCGGGGGGAGCATAGGGAAGGCTGCACTCAGAGGAATAGCGCACCACACATTTAAAACCGGTCTGAAGTCTGCCGGTAAACTGGCGGCAAGTGGTGCGAGGATGTTTATACCTGGACCACTTATGATATTAGAGCTTGCTAGCATCACACTTGACGTGGTCGATCCATATGATTTCAATAAATTGGAGGAAACCGATAATGTCATTAGCCAAGTTGACCAAATGATATATACGGAGTTTTTAGCTAAAGGATTACAGTACCCACCAATTGTTGGTCCGATTGAAAAACTCCATTCCATACTCGAGTATGAGTTAGAATTGGAGAAAGAGCTGGCTAATATTGTGGCAGAAATGGGCGTTCTCCCATCGATCATGGCGGATGCTGATGCTATGGAATTTAAAAACTGCGATGAACTGGATGCATATATTGAAAAGCGACTTGATGAGAGTTTGGACATGGACGCAATCGCATCACGTGCTGTAACCAATGTATGCCTTGCAAATGATGGGAAGATGGTTGGAGAACATTGTAGATTTGTTGACCCCGTGAAAGGGTGTGCAGACTTTATGAGAATCAGCAATGCTATTGTGTATAGCGTTACCAAAAAAGACTGTATAGTACTCATGGATGCTATAAAAAACGACGTGTGCGATAATAACTATGGGTTAGTATTTGACCAAGATGGTGGACGGTGCAAGTGGTCCTCTCAATCATGCCGGGCGAAGGGTGGGGATTGGAATAATGGTAAATGTAATGTATCTGATGAACAAGCAATTGCCGAACTCATATTTGGCACAACGGTCGTGCGATCATTTAAAACAGCGACCAGCGGAAATTATAGCAGACCAATTACTAACTTCAAAGATGCGTTACCCACATGGGGCGTTAATCTTGATTTTATCAAAAGGATGTCAGAATGTCGATTCTGGCGGCCATATTGCGAATACTCAACGGATGGTGGGTGTGAGTGTACCACCGAATGTGATCCGAATGCGTACGTTGAATCGGATAGGCCAAGGAAGAAAATGCCCATGAGTTACTGCCGAACTGTGAAGTACAGATACAATAATGTAAAGAATTTTAAAGATTGTCGATGGGGTCGCAATAAGGGGCGTCGTGAGTTATATGATTGTAATTGCTATGAAACTAATGATAACTCACCTACTAAGTGCGAATATACTACAAGTGGTGAAAGGTATTGTTATAAAATTCCTACAAAGGTGCGTCGCGATGGTGCCGTCAAAGATTGTGATCATAACATTGCACAGCGCATCGACAGCCGCGGAACAGGTGGTGCCAAGTGTTTTATTTCATATGATGGTGGGTACTCTGATCAGGAAACCAACTTGGATATGTGCTACCCAAAAGAGCCACCTGCGATATATGGTGGTAAACACGGTGAGTGGACACATGTCAAATACTCCCGCATATACGATTTTGATGATGCACCAACACATACGAGAACAACAAACTCACTTACATACGCTAAACAATACGCGAGCGCGCATAACTACACAGGGTTCATGCGCAGAGGCGGCGACTACGATGGTCCTGCGGAAACTGTGTTTGTTAAGAGCGTCCCACCAGGTATTGATACATCACCAGACAACGGTACCGAATGGTCGTCATACGGCAAGGACCCATGCATCAGAGGCTCGCATGACATACCCGGTGCTCAGTGTTCAAATGTGGTATCACAGGCTGACCAACAAGCGATAGCCAGCGCATTCACAAAAGTCACGGGCCGTCCGGATTATATCCACGGCATTGACAAATATAATACATTTAGCGGACTCTCGCGGTTGGAATGTGCACTGAAATGTATCGAGAGCCCGTACTGTGGTGGATTTATAAGTAACGCCGGTACATGTGACGTATATCCAGCAACTTTGAAAGCTGAGCACGTTAGTTCAGAACATACTTGGGGCTGGGACACACATATTCGGAATCAATGATAATCGTATTTTATACGAATGTATTATAGTATAATTTTAAAATTAGATCACTGTAATATATACATATTATGACCCTTGCGTCTGAGCACAAACAATTGTTGGAGGCGTTTGAAGAATATAAAATCCAGTATGACGCACTGACTGGGCCAAAAGGTAAGAAAGTGTCAGCTGGTCGGGCCCGTAAGCAGCTCATGGCGATCAAGAAACTGGCTCACTCGTTGCGTGGATCTGTGTCTGATTACAAAGACAAAATGAAGTAGTTGCCAATGATTAACGTCGTATTTTTTGAACCGGATTTTAAATTTGAATATACGTGAGTTGTATATATAATCATGGATTCGCAGCGTATGAACACAACCACCATCCGTGAAATATCCACGTCACTTACCGTGGATAAAACCGATGCGCTCTTAGATGCATTGACGAATGACTTGGATGACACCGATATGGTGACGTTTACTCCAGGTGTGCCTACACAGGAGGATCTGGACTTCATTGACACCAATCCTAATCCAGTTGCTGAGGCGCATAGTGATTCGTATGACTCGTGTGAAACTGACGAACATAGTGATTCGGATGGCGAATTTGTGAGAAGCATCGCATTGAAAAACCCGCATGCGGTTGGTGACGATGGAAGCATTGACTTTGACAAAGTCGACGAAACCAACGACATACATGATAGCGATTCGGCTAGCAACACCAGCCAAAGCGATTCGGACGACGACTGTGAAGAACCGAGTGACGACCAAAATTGCAAAAAAGAAGAACTACGATTCGAAGAACAGCAACGCGATAAACAAACACCGGGCGGTGGCAGGTCGCGTCGAGTTAAAAAGCCACGCCGTTTTAAACCGGGTACAGTAGCACTTCGTGAGATTCGTAAGATGCAGAGGGGGTGTGATTTACTCATTCCAAAGTTGCCATTTCAACGATTAGTGCGAGAGATCACGCATTATTATAGGGATGACATACGGTTCACTGAGGATGCATTGGAAGCTATACACGAAGCGTCGGAAGCGTATTTGATTGAATTGTTCGCAAATACCCAACGCGTTGCAATTCATGCTCATCGAGAGCAAATTGAACCACGTGATATGCAGATTGTTTGTTTATTGCGAGAAAGTAATCGTCCTATTACGTATTGATCAAAATGTATCAATCTATTTTACCTGTTGGTACCGGGCGCTTCATACTTGATCGTAATATATATTCAACAAGTATATGGTTAAATTCACCTATATTTGAAATATCCCAGTGCGAAAACAACCCACTGTTATACCATATGTTATCTTTCCCTTGCTCTAATCCGACCATCTTGGGTATGTCAAGTTGAATGGCTGACTTTGTGTATCGAAGGTTGTGGTCCCATCTATATATTTTTTGTGCTACGATTGTGTTATCCGGTAACGTCGCGTTTAACTGATCCATTACATTACCAAGTATCAGTTCGTCATTAGTATCCGGGCCATGGTAACCGTATGCAACGATGTGGTAAATATTACTACCAGGAACATGCCGTACTATGTAACCTACAGTTTTGTTCTTGGTATTTTCTGAAATAACGTCATTATATATCATGATGTCAGTCATAGGCGGTGGACCGCCAGTGACCGTGAATACCGCGCTGAAATAGTTGGTATGTTCTATGGCGCCCTCCAATATATGTGACAATGGGTGATTTATCTTTGATGGGTCGCACGAAATGATAATTATATCGAATTGCTTGACTGCCCCACCAACCAACGTTATCTTCTTTTTTTCGACATTTGCGGCATTGGTATTATAGAATTTAACGCCTTTCGCCGATAGGTATCCTTTAATACCATTCATCAACTTATACACATCCAAAATATACATCACATTATCATTTGATAATGCGTTTACTAACCCAGTTACACTGTGATATAGTGGGATTTGTGTAACTGGTCCATATCCGGTCAATGAGTAGTTGAGGAGACCAGGTGTTCGTAAAATATCTGGCGATACACCGTTGCTATTGGCCCATGCACTGATAGACTTGCTCCAAGAATTTTTAATAGTTTCATATGGTAACTCACCCAATGTTGCGATACTTTTAACATCTTCTGGTCGAGAGTAGGTGACGTCATTCTGATAAATAACATTTGACGGCTTCATTCCGAAACGGTTGGCAACTGATAATAGATTCGGTGCGGTATGAGCACGACTAGTAGCACCTACTGCACCGATATTAATGTTTACACCATCGAACTTTACTGACTGAACCTGACTGTCGTCAAGTCGGCCATACACTTCTATCTTCCGATACCCCCTATCACATAACTCCAGTGCCATCAATATACCGGCCGGACCGGATCCGACGATGGCGATTGTTGGTTGTTTAATATTCCAAACAAACGTACTCGCGACAACAATAATTACGATGATCATTATGATAATCGATCCATAACACGTAACGTTATGAATTCTTTTCGCGGTTGCATCATTCATCATAGTATTCTATATATGTAAAAAATTAATCCATTCATTCATTCATTAACCGTGATTGCGATCGTAAATTCGCATTCTTCGGATGTGCTATGAATGATGCGCGAGATCGCTTGGTGGAATCGATTCGTACGTGGCTTGGTGTATTCAACGTCAGGGTGCTGTGATTGGGAAGAAATAACAACAGACGAATCGGGTTTGCTCACCACTACGATATTAATTTCGCGGGTGTCTTGGTTATACCAATATTTGAGCGACGTGAATGTGGATAGCCAAACGTTGGTTGGGGTATCGCAGTTACGAGATACATCGGTCCAATCGACGCATTTGCTATATTGGATGATTCGACCCATGATATATCTTCCTAGAAATTTAAACTTAAGTATGACCTGGGTTGCGATATGGCTACATGACTCAAGTTTGAATATTTATCACACCATATAACGCGGCGACCGGTACGGCAACCATGAGTATGTATGACCCTGATGATCCCATTGACCCTCGTATCATTAAAGAAAGCATTGATGCAGAAGCGCTTCGCAGGTACCGTGCGATATCGAACAGCGCGTGGTATGTCCAACCAGATCATGCACCAGTCCGATACGAGGGTCCATTTGCGGCAAGCTGGCTTGCTAGAACAAACGGCACTGATACACCGACGCAGTACAGTACATTAAGCGTATTGCCAACGTGGCTGTATTGGCTCATCAAAACCTATTGGCTAAGCATTAGTGATTCGCATAACATATGGCTGGCAGGTGTTGCCGGGCGTATGTACCCCGACTTCCAATTCAACCCACAATTAGAGCCGAAGTCATATCAATTGTGGTTAATGCGACAGCCTGCCAAGTGGCATGGTCGGGCACGACGAGTGCAACCGATACATGTGGTATACAGCGGTGCGTATGTCGCACCCTCCTGTCCACGCACTGATAATCATACACGGATGCACATCGGGCGGTATGAGTCATACACCAACCACATGCGACAATATTACCACTATGATAACCATACACGGATGCACATCGAGCGGTATGAGTCATACACCAACCACATGCCACAATATTACCACTATGATAACCATACACGGATGCACATCGAGCGGTATGAGTCATATATTTGCCAAGTGGTTGAGGCAGTCACGCCTAGCAATGGTGTTCTCGATGCAATTTCACAAATCATCGAGAAGTTCAGTAATCGACCACTGATCCGCAGACTTACCGTAGTAGCAATGCGAACTCAAAGTAATAGCACCGAAGCAACATTGCGGATGGCGATGGGTGGGTCACACGTGAGAGGGCGCCGACAATCGCCATCCGGTCACAACTCTCGTCAACAGCGCAATGTGCAAAAGAGAGACACACCCCCGCGACACCAACGCAGTAATCGCAGACATTTCAACAAAGCATACGGTCGAAAGCGTTAAACACATGTATTCAAGTTTAATTTTTTGGGTGAGCAGTGTTCAAAACTCAAAAAGGGTGGCACGCATTGCATTTGATGGCGCAACCCATCTTTATCACACACCACGCCGATGGCAAAATCGGAATCACCTAACTGGGGAATGCCAACCGTCGCAATTTCGTCCAACATATACATATGGGGGACGCGGGTGGTAAATATACCATGAACAGCATCTACGCCGACATGCGACAATATTACCCTAACTTGCATACACCCTTTGGTCAATAATCATAACATCTGGACACAATCATCGTCGACCGCATGTGTTGAAGACGATAAAGGATCGTAATGAATAAGTTTGAATTTTTATGCTCCAATAGTCGTACGATGTCACTCCCGTCCGATAATGTTACCATTCGTGCGATCCTGGAATTTGTGATAAGTAATATATTTGATTGGCACAATGTGCGGCAGATTTGCAAAAAATGGTTCGATATGATAAATGGACTTGGAATGGTCCGTGGGGTAACTGCAATTGACTGTTATAATTCTCGTCGTCGATGGGACGGTGCAGGCACGCACGAGATTATGGTTACTAATGCCAACTCACTATCATGTGGGGTAAATATGCTTCGCATATTGGGCCCACACAAGCGAACATGGATGTTCGAAGCAACATGCATGAACTTTTTCAAACGTATTACTATCGATCATGAATACCATATTCATTCACTGGACGTCAGCAAGATATGCATCGACCAATGTACCTTGAGCTTTATGCCCAACTTGAAGAGTCTTAAAATATCGGCATGCTGTAGAAACAGCACTAGTTACCCAGAAGCCTGGGAGCGTTTTCCCAGAAGCTTGGAATCGTTGACGATAACTCCAAGGTGCTATATTCACACGAATACGGCGTGGTGTAATAAATGGGGGCCACGCTGGGAGAATTTGACAAACCTGCGCGAACTGCATATTGGACGTGTGAGCATTATTAACTGGAACACATTAGTCGACGTTCATCACTGGGCCCGGCTAACTTCTATCACCATTGACGAGGGATTCCACCCATGCTTGATTAATTTGAGGCACTTGAAGCACTTGGTCATCAATCTGTGCGATATCAAGGACATTAGAAGAATGCGTGATGCATTCTGGTCGGCTGAACATTGGCCCAACATTCAAACGCTGCATGCTGTCGATGTTAATGGTGGGGTGTGGCGTTTGTTAAAACCATGAATGGTGTGATTTGATTTTTTATCATGTTGTATAACAACGATTTCGGATGTGTTGAGAGTTGCGATAATTATTATACTACCATTCGCAATCGGTTTGGTATATTGGTATCATTAATTTGAAAAAGGGCCCCAAAAAAAGATGATAGAGAAATATAATAATTGCAGATTATAATTAATTCAAATTTTGGGGTGATTCAGGGTACTGCCCAGGCGGTGACCGGTAGTGCCGTTGATAGTCGAAGACGGGTGTTTAACCATATGTGGTAATAGTAGGTTCACGACGATGCTGAATATTTTTTGTAATAAAAAAAATAGTTGACCATAGTATATATATATTCATTGCACGTTCTTTCCGAAACTTAAACAAGTATGTCTTCGGGAGGTATCTTCACTTTGATTTCCAATGATGGTAAACAGGACTCTATTCTTATGGCCACCACCTTGCTTCAGCAACGTCTCGCCGAGATTACCGCCGAACGTAAGGCTGCTAACAGAGTCGACCCTACACCAACTTTGTTGGATATTGAACGGACACACGTTCTATTTATGAATGCACATTTTAAACCATTCGCGGCTATCGGGTTCGAGTATAACAAGGTGACTGTCGCAAGCCCCACTTTGGGAACCGAACTGATCTTCTCGATCCCACAATTCGGTGATTTCTTTTGCGACATGGCGCTTAACGTTCGTTTTAACCAGCTTACGTATGCTCCAGGCAATGATGCCCCCAACCAAGACGTGTTCCGTTACTGTGACTACCCTGGAGAAAGACTTATGCAGCGATGTAAGTTTGAAGTCAACGGAAACCCACTTGATGAATACACTACCGAAGCGTACCAATACTATCGCCAAACCAAGGTTCAGCCCAACAAGGAAGCTGGATACAACCGATTAGTCGGCCAAGAAGCCCCACACGAAGCTCATCTTGAACAGCAATCACTTGTTCAACCCAACACCCGGGTTGGGCTCGATGTGTATGATGGTTACCAAACCCCCAAAGGCTCACACGATGCATTGGACGTTATGGTGCCTCTTCTCTTCTGGTTCAACATGGACTGCAGACTTGCCATTCCGTCCGTCGCTATTCCATACGGACAAAGATTTATCAAGATCACATTGGCTAACTCCACTGAATTGGTCGAACTCGTCTCCCCACCAGGAGCCAACAACCAAGACGACGGCGTGCTGGGTAATCTTACCATTGCGGAGTGCACGTTATATATTAACAACATTTTTGTTAACCCTGAGGTCCATGACATTTTCATTAGACGCATTGGTTTCACATTAATCCGCGTCCACAAATTCCATGTACAGAGATTGAGCAACTCCACTGAAGATGTTCTCTTGCAACAACTTAAGTGGCCCATCGAATACATGACAGTTGGATTCCGCCCACTTGAAAACATCGACACAACGGCGGTTGTGACCAACCACCAACTATATACCCGTTTGGGTGGTATTGGTACGTTGCAGAACTGGCATAGATTCCGTCAAGTCGCATTCACACACGAGCCTGCACCAGGAGTTGCGTCATGCGCAGTCGACGCATCCAGCCAGGCCGAAGTACAATCGTTTAGTAGCGCCGTCGATGGTGGCGGTACAGCCGCCGCGCAGCTGGCTGTTTATGAAGGGTTTGCCCCCGTAACACCCGCCGGCCAACATTTGTTGGCAGTTGCTCGCGCCGCCAGAATCAATGCAACTGATACGGGTGGTGTGCTTGCTGACTCATCCGCAACGGTATTTACTGCGGTTCGATCGGCAACACTCTCCTTCCGTGAGATGGCTAATCACCTCACCGTTCTTGACGGCTTGAGCACCGCCGCCGCGCAAGCCGCGTTGTACTCAGCGTTGCCAGACGAATCCGACTCATCTCAGGCATTGATCGCGTACGCGGTCGCTGCGTCACTCGTACCTGGCGCCACGTCTACCAGTGTGTTCAACGCCGTCCAGAGATCTGGCTACAACTCTCACCCAACCGTCAGCGGAAGCTGTGCCCGTGTTGAAGTCCGTCGCCACACGCAGATGGTCGACCGCATCACCATCACTGCGCATGGTATTGCCATCTACAACGATATGCCCGCCATTCTGTTCCACAGTTACCAACCAGTTACATTTGGTGGTCACAATGTGCGTACACCAGCCGATTCTGGCGTTCACTTGATCACATTTGCGTTGTACCCCAACTCGTACCAACCCAGTGGTCATATCAATCTTTCACGCGCACGTGAGTTCTACTTGCGCTTCACTAGCAGCGTCATTAGCCCAAGTTCCACAGCAGATATGATTGTATTGGGTTCCGCAGTGAACTTCTTGCTTATCAGTGATGGTTCTGCCGTTCTCCGTTACACCACATAGACCTTTCAACGAAGACTATTAGGCATATTATGCAAACATGAAGCCTACAATAAATGTTGTTATAAAAAATATATTTTTTGACTCACTTGTATGGATTTTCGTGCTCACGAGATTTATTACGACGTCACAAAATCAAAAGTAGATATCAAGAAATCAACTAAGATTGAAAATACATTCGGCAGCCAAGTACATCTCTTTCAATTCTATCAACTCTTTTCGGGCATCGGACAACTCATCCACAAGTGTTTCGACAACATTAGCGATGATGTTGCGCTCACGAGTCACCCTGTCGATATTGAAACGGAGCGCTCCGTTTTCACGAGTCACCCTGTCGAGTTTGGCACGGAGCGCTTCGTTTTCACGACGACACTGAATATCGTCATTAATTACCTCGTGTGCTAATTCCAGTACGCGTTTATCATATATGCGATGTCGATTGTTTTTCTCAACAATTCGTTCGAGTTTGGCAATGCGCATATCTTTATCGCATGGATTGCTGTCAGCCATCGATAGTGTTACTCACTCATAAATTCAAATTCAAAAATAACATCACACAGTCGCTCACTATCAGAGCGAATGTCAGCTAGCTGAGTTGACTACCGCAAGTAACAAAAAAATAATAGCGAGCACCCATAAACAATGAAATTGAGTATAATATTTATTTTTTTTGCTCACCCATGGCTGTACTTGGTGCTTCAGCCTCAGTAAAGAAGTTGGACCTCTGTACTTCCAAACCTCCCTGAGTCATATTGATAACATCGACTTGGATTGCATCATCAGGGCATGCGTCACTGAGTCCAGCGTCCGGGTATTCAACCGCGCGTGACTTATCTACATTAATACCCGATCGTACTGATAAATCGGTGGTGTTCGCAGTGATAGCACCATTTGGTGCACGTGTTACATTGGCCAACCGCTCGCGTTCTTTCTGCTTGCTCTTCTGATACTCATCATACATCTTCTTCTGCTGTGCGTAATTAGATAAATCCACTGCACCCATCGCTTCAGCAGTCGACGCGAACTCAGACTTGTACTTTCTGAACAGTTTGGAATCGGGACCATCCGCGCCAACATTGGCCAACTTCTTGCGCTGCGCCTTTTTCATCATAAGTTGGCGACCCATCTTTTTATCACTCTCGACCTGGTCTAAATATTCAGTGACAACTTCTGTATTATCATTCAAGAAGTCTGTGCGCTCTTTATTCTTTGAAAACGAGCCCATCAAGTTCCAGTGATGTGTGTATAATGTTTCGATATTCCACTTTACGTCGTCGGAATACTTATGCACAAACTTCTTCGCGGCATCATCGTCGTCAAATACTTGATACGGATTGATCATCCACTCGATATCCGCCTTCTCGTGGTAAATATCTACAACAGCGTCTTTAATCCGATCATGGTGATCGTCCATATACATTTGCAGCTTAAAGTACGTGTCGGCAGGTGGAATATGTTTTGTCAGCGTCTTGCGTGTGTCTGTGTCACCATGGCACTCATCGACGTCATCTACTTCGTCTTCATCCGGTTTGGCCTCATTGTTATCCGTCTTACCCTTCCGCATGTCAAACACATCTTTCTTTTTCCAACTGCGGTTCGACTTTTTGGCAGTTGCTGTCTTGATTTCTTTTCGCTCCGGATCGAGTGGGTTGAATCCATACGATCCACGCACATGCATATCTGGGTTGAATGTAAACAACCCATCTAAAAACTCACGAATAACAATACGCTTTGTCATGTTTTCAGCACGTGATATAACCCGCTCAAGTGTGCGCATCTGTTGCTCGCGCAAGTCAGCCCCATTTTTGTCAATCGCACGTATCTGCCATATGTTTCCTTCCTCACTATTTGTATTTTGACCCGCTCGTGTAGCGGCACCCGCATCCATTAGCTTTTTCTCAGCCTCTTCGACCGCAATATCCGCCTTGTTAGCTTCATAGTATTCCGCAAGTTCGTGTTCTTTGATTTCGCGATCTTTTTTAATGAGTGTAGCCAATTCATTACGCGCAGGTATGGCATCTCGATAAAGGGTCGCTAACAATTTCTGACGGTCACCCCCGGTGAAATCGTCCAAGTTAACGACCGGTTCGTCGTCGAATGCATTATATTCATCACATCCGCGGAACAAAAACCCAATCATACCGGTCATTAGCCACTTCTTCATATATTCCTGCGACACATTGATTACTGACATACAGCATAGTTTCTTTTCACCAGCAATCGTTCGGCCACCTGGTGCGATCCGTTTTCTCAGTTCATTAACCTGATCTTCCGGTAGGCTATCTATCAATGAACTATCTTTAATGCAATCGTTCAACAAGGTATCAAAATCAACCGTTTCGTTTTCCGATGCCATAATAAGTATACTGACCCACTGCAAAAACATTTAAATTGTTTTCAATTATAAATATAGCTCGATCGATTTGTTATATGAGCGCGACCGTGGAAGTGACACATTCCAATATTTTGCAAAGGGTAAATATTATAAAGCAATGCATACAAGTGATTAAAGCGGATGATATGTGTGGAAACACGTGCGATATTGTCGCTATTGTTCAAAATGAATATAATGCATTACGACGTGATTACGACGAACAGTCTGGAACAATGCTGCTCAAATATTATGAAAATGCCGAAAATTCACCAATGTACTTCGCGTTCATCGGTTTTGAAAATATCGCGACCCGATTGGACCAATGCATGCATTATGTCGACGAATGTTGCGAAATAGTTAAAAATACATGGAATATATGTGGTAAAATTGACAAACTCAAAAGAATGTACAACCAGTCACCCGTTTTTGAGCAACCTACGCAGACGATCGATTACACTATGTGTTTATGTGGGCTCAAAATGAATACAACACCTAATGGTAATGCGGTTGTCTGTTATGGGTGTGGGCAGATCAAGTTTATTCACAATGATAGCATTGAAGACACTATATACGGTCGACACGATGATAAAGGTGTCAAACATTGTAAATATGACCCATCACGCAGATGCAAGTTCTGGATAGATAGAATACAAGGAAAAGAGGTAGCTGAGATATCACAAGAGTGTTTAGACGCAGTGAAGGCATGTATCTGCAGAGATAATTTATCAAATTCTTCGATCATATTATGTTTACAAATTAGAGAATACCTCAAAGAAACTGGGTTTACTGGGTATAATGATCACGTCACATTAATTAGAAAACTGATAACTGGGTATACCCCACCGTGCCTGACTGAGAAAGAACTGAAAATATTATATCATATCTTTAACAAGGTGATCACCGTGTTCGACGATATCAAACCGGCAAAAAAATACAACAGTCCATATTACCCATACCTAGTGGGAAAAATTTTGTATGATTTGATACCGCCAGGTATGCGTCGTCGACAAATATTAGAATGCATACATATGCAGAGTAACACTACGTTGATTAGTAATGATAAATTAATGAAGAGTATTTGCAAACGCGTTTCCGAAATTAAATATGTACCCACGATCAAAAGTGAGTTTACCATAATTATGTGAATTAAATTACTTGGTATAATACAGCGCGACATATACCCGGCCGTTGTTTCCCATTAAATTATTACCAGCCTTTCTGCCACTCTGTTTCAGCTGGTGGTGGCTGGCGGTACTGCTGATTTCCGACTCAAATAGCGCATCGGTAATGATTAACATTTTACCTCCGCTCACCAATGCGTTCACTGCTTTCCTTATTGCTACAACTATAAATTTATCAACCACGTCGCTCTTTGAGTGATATTTAACACCTTGTATGCTTTCATCAACATTTGGGACGTGAATGATGACAGAATTATATGTGTTGTCATCGACCGTTGCTGATGTAAATGCATTATCTACAATATTGATACGTTTGTCAGATGATACGTTCTGATTCACTATGAGCTTTGCGTACGCTTCTCTCAGTTGGTTATCAGCTTGAAACCCAGTATATGCTCCACCACCACTGTTGTTTATGAAACTAAGTAGGTTCGCGCCGAGATGCATATTTACGTCCAACATATTCCCATGTGGGAGCTCACTAATGAGATCACTCATGGTTGATGGGGGAATAATATCAATTGTGTATGGTTTGGTCATTTTTTCCGTACCCTTCTGCAAATGTTCGTAAGTGACGCTACCATGTTCTTCGATCTGTGCGCGAAGCATTTTAATATGGGACTCCCTATCTGTCCATATTTTTTTAGGCGATATGCCACTCAACCCTACTTGTGATTGCACGATAATGGGTGCCAATACTAGTGCGTGTATTGTATCTACGCTTTCCCCAGTGATAATTGGTCGATCGGAGAATGGGTAGAAGAATGTGGATATATTTTCCTTAAACATCTTCACCAACTCGGAACCGCGATCGGCAACGTTTGAAACGGCCATATCCATCTGTGCCCGCAACGAAATGGGGTCGACGTTACCTTGTTGAGTACCAGCAAGCGCTTCATTAGCTATCGATGCCAGTAAACTATCTAATTTGGTGCGGTATTCGCGATACGAGTCTTCAATAGAGGTGAGTTTTGTCTCGAGTATTATTTTATCATCCTGCATCTTATCGATTAATGGGGTGTTGTGTGGTGGTATTGTCGCAGTCGCAAACACAACTCTGGCTTTATCAGTCATGCCGTGTAATGTTATGATTTTGTCAGCATGCATAATTTGATCATAATGGACCTTCGCCAACTTTGCCCATGTAGCATCGGCGACTGTTTTGGACTTCGCTCTTAACATGGTGCGCAACCCCGATATCCGATGTTTTTTGGTTTTATCCTGTGAAGTGGCTTCCCAATCGTTATGTCTCCGCACACCATAATAATCCGCATCATCGTATTTCTCCTTGTACATGAATAATGTCTTATCGTTAATAAGTTCTCCCCTGAGCGGTTTGTACTCGTGTAAAAACGCTCTGATAGTCGTGTCACTAATCACATCCAGTGTGTCATATTTTCTCAACTCATCTAATAGGTCGGTGACAGATGTACTGAGTATCTGCAAATCTCGTATACGCGTACTGTTTTTATGATTGCGCAGCGCATTATGTACATCACCATGTAGGTCTTTCACCCCCTTATTATCCTGAATGTTATTCCATAGTCTTATATATTGTGTGGTGCATAACACATACAGTGCTATGACATCTTTTATCCCACTTTCTTCGTAGTTTTCCGATGATATACGGGCGAGTATCTCTGACAAACAGTCAAATATGTAGGTATTATTGTTAAATACACCACGATATGCAGTGTATATTTCCGAACGTGCAATGCCCCCTGCGTCCACACACATACGAATAACGTGTGTATTATTGTTTTCAATATACATTGGTCGAAATGGTTCATCGTAATTCACCGCTTTATTGGTCGCACAGTTAAGTACCTTATACGCACCATCGATTTGGTGGCCTATAACTGCAGTTACATCAGGTATCATTCTTTTCAGTGAAGTATTATCCGATGTACGCATTAAAAAGCCAGGTGGGTGATGTCGGTCAGGGTTGCTAGCATGAAGTAGCGTCATCCGACACTTCTGCGGATTCATATCAGTCTTGGCAGATCCATCCATATCATTAAATAAACTTATAAAACTAACGTTATCACCATCAACACACAACGCGTTATATTCACTGTTCAGGTACATCATATGTCTCGGTGCACCCGCGACATGTTCTGCGTTAAACCAATCACCGCCCATATTCGCTGTTACTGCGTTCGCGATATATACAAATTCATACGGTCTCACGACAACAGGAGCAACAACAGGAGCAACAACAGGACCATGAACAACAGGACCATGAGCAACAGGACCATGAGCAACAGGAGCGACAGGACCATGAGCAACAGGAGCAACAGGACCATGAGCGACAGGACCAGGACCACCGGCAGGTCCAGGACCACCGGCAGGACCATGAGCAAC
>Ga0115008_10001162_pt1 | contig 20997 bp, 18 predicted proteins | sample FraStrMetagenome_FD_87164 | JGI IMG/M metagenome (GOLD analysis project Ga0115008, IMG submission 87164) | Marine eukaryotic phytoplankton communities from Arctic Ocean - Fram Strait ARC3M Metagenome | ecosystem: Environmental > Aquatic > Marine > Oceanic | place: Fram Strait | collected...
ATCCGCCTTAATTTCCGTATTTAGTAAAGAAGGTCTGGCGCCCATAGTAGAAAAACTGAACCAACAAGGAGTGACGATATACTCAACTGGGGGCACACAAAAATTTATTAATGATTTAGGGATCACTGTTGTTCCTGCGGAAGAAATCACTGAATACCCATCTATTCTTGGGGGGCGTGTCAAAACATTACATCCTAAAATATTTGGCGGAATTTTAAATCGACAAGACAACACTCAAGATGTTGAAGAAATGGATGCGTTTTCAATCCCTCAAATTGATGCGGTCATTGTCGACCTATACCCATTTGAAAAAACAGTTGCTTCAGGCGCTAGCGATGAAGATATTATTGAAAAAATAGATATCGGTGGAATTTCATTGATTCGAGCAGCCGCCAAAAATTATAAAGATGTCATCTGTGTTTCTTCTGTTGAAGACTATGCCGAGTTTTTAGACTTAATTAGTAGTGACAACGGAGACACTTCTATTGAAGACCGCAAGCGATTTGCAACCAAATCTTTTAACGTCTCCTCCCATTACGACAGTGCTATTTTTAACTATTTCAACAAAGAAAAAGAAGAAGTTGTTCTAAAAATCAGTGAAACCCAAGGAAACGTACTTCGCTATGGTGAAAACCCACACCAAAAAGGCTATTTCTTTGGAGACTTTGAAGCGATGTTTACCAAGCTTCACGGCAAAGAATTAAGCTACAATAACCTTTTAGATGTGGACGCTGCTGTGAACCTAATGAACGAGTTTTATGGCGAAGAGCCAACCTTTGCAATATTGAAACACAACAACGCTTGTGGGGTGGCACAAAGAGCCACGCTTCATCAAGCCTATATAGATGCGTTGGCAGGAGACCCTGTGTCCGCTTTTGGAGGCGTTTTAATATCTAATTGTGAAATTGACTTAGCGACTGCAGAAGAAATTCATTTGTTATTTTGTGAAGTGGTCATCGCTCCTTCATATAGTACGGAAGCGGAGACTGTTTTAAAAAGAAAGAAAAATAGAATTTTATTAATCCAGAATTCCGTTGACCTGCCTGAAACAAGCGTTAGAACTTGTTTAAACGGCGTTTTAGTTCAAGAAAAAGACACTATTACTGACGATGCGTCAATTCTGGAAAATGCTACAAACTCAACACCAATAGATGCTGAGATTGTAGATTTATTATTCGCTTCTAAAATCTGTAAACACACGAAATCAAATACGATCGTATTAGCTAAAAACAAGCAATTGTGTGCTAGTGGAACCGGGCAAACCAGCCGTGTAGACGCCTTGAATCAAGCGATTCATAAAGCTACTAATTTTGAGTTTAACTTGAGTGGCGCGGTGATGGCTAGTGATGCTTTTTTTCCATTTCCTGATTGTGTGGAAATAGCAAAAAATGCAGGAATTACAGCGGTTATTCAACCAGGAGGCTCTATAAAAGATCAGCTAAGTATTGACTACTGTAACGCCAATAATGTAGCAATGGTATTTACCAAAACACGTCATTTTAAACACTAATTTATTTAAGCCCTCCCACTACCAAAATAACTTTTATTTTAGTACATTTACAAAACAGCATATTACTTTAACACTTTCAGTAAATTTTTTAGCATATGGGATTTTTTGACTTCTTGACCGAAGAGATAGCGATCGACTTAGGAACCGCCAATACATTGATAATTCACAATGATAAAGTTGTCATTGACAGCCCTTCAATTGTTGCAAGAGATCGGGTGTCTGGTAAAATCATTGCTGTAGGAAAGGAAGCAAATTTAATGCAAGGTAAAACGCATGAAAACATAAAAACGATACGCCCATTAAAAGATGGTGTGATTGCCGATTTTGATGCTTCAGAACAAATGATCAGCTTATTTATCAAAAGCATCCCTGCTCTAAAAAATAAATTATTTGCACCTTCGTTAAGGATGGTCATCTGTATTCCTTCAGGGATTACAGAAGTAGAAATGCGTGCTGTAAAAGAATCTGCTGAACGTGTGAATGGAAAAGAAGTCTACTTAATTCACGAGCCAATGGCCGCAGCGATTGGAATTGGGGTAGACATTATGCAGCCCAAAGGAAATATGATTGTTGATATTGGAGGTGGTACTACTGAAATTGCGGTCATCGCTCTGGGCGGGATTGTTTGTGACAAGTCGGTTAAAGTAGCTGGAGATGTGTTTACTAATGATATCATTTATTACATGCGCACACAACACAACCTGTACGTAGGAGATCGAACCGCTGAGAAAATAAAAATTCAAATTGGAGCCGCTGTTGAAGACTTAGACGTTCCGCCAGATGAAATGAATGTTCAAGGAAGGGATTTACTAACTGGAAAACCAAAACAGGTGCAAATAACGCACCGCGAAATTGCAAAAGCACTCGACAAATCCATTCTTAGAATCGAAGACTCTGTTATGGAAACACTTTCTCAAACGCCTCCCGAACTTGCCGCTGACATTTATAATACGGGTATTTATCTTGCTGGTGGTGGATCTATGTTAAGGGGGCTTGATAAACGATTATCTCAAAAAACAGACCTTCCTGTATATATTGCAGAAGACCCTCTAAGAGCGGTTGTTAGAGGGACTGGGATTGTTCTAAAAAACCTTGCTAAATATAAAAGCGTCCTGATAAAATAGATTTTAAGTAATGCAACAACTTTTTAATTTCTTCATTAAAAACAAAACATTTGTATTGTTTTTGTTGTTGTTTTCAATCGCCATCTCACTTACAATACAGTCGCACGAATTTCATAGAAGTAAGCTACTTAACTCTTCCAACTATGTTATTGCTAGTATCTATGGAGCCTCGAACAGCGTAAGTCAATACTTCAATTTAGAAAAAGAAAATCAACTTCTTTTAGAAGAAAATAGCCGGCTAAAATCTGAACGTTTTAATCAAAAAAAAAATAGCCCTGTTGATTCTATATTAGAACAAACATATAGCTTAAATCCCGCGTTGGTTTACAAAAATAGCTACACAAAACCCACTAATTACTTAACACTTAATAAGGGTCTTAGAGATAGTGTAAAAGAAGATTATGGGGTGATTACCTCCAAAGGAATTGTGGGTGTTATTGACAAAATATCAACCAAGTATTCAAGAGTTTTATCAATACTAAATACAAGCAGTAAGATTAATGTTAAGCTAAAAAAAACAAATCATTTTGGAACCTTAACCTGGGATGCAAAAGCAGCGGATGTTGTGCAATTAAAAGACATTCAAGACCTTGTAAAACTAGAGTTAGGAGACAGTGTAATAACTAGTGGTTTTTCATCTACATTTCCAGCAAACATCCCCGTAGGGACCGTACTCTCTTTTCGCCTTAACGACACTAAAGACCTTTACATTATTGATGTAAAACTATTTAATGACATGACTAGCCTAAACCATGTTTATATCATAAAAAACACAGATATTAACGAATTAGAGACCTTAAACGAATCCGATGAATAATATTGTATTTTTAAACATAATGCGGTTTTTTGGGTTGCTTCTTTTACAAGTTTTAATTTGTAGTAACATTAACTTTATGGGGTACATTAATCCTCATGTCTATTTACTCTTTATATTACTATATCCTACGTCAAACAATCGATTAAACTTTATTTTTAGCAGCTTTTTACTGGGTCTTATCATTGATGTTTTTTTAGATTCTGGAGGAACACATGCAGCCGCCAGTGTTCTTATTGCTTACATTCGTCCGCTATTTTTAAAATTCTCCTTTGGTGCTGCCTATGATTATCAAGCAATAAAATTTAGTAATACTGACTTTTCTCAACGTTTTGTTTACTTTTTATTTCTCATCGTTATTCATCACTTCGTACTGTTTTTCCTGGTAGTTTTTAATCAAAATGAGATGCTACTGATTGTTAAACAAACTTTATATTCAAGCGCCTTTTCTCTATTAATTTGCTTGCTTTTTACCTCACTATTTAGCAAGAAACAGTTATGAGAAAAATTCTACTTTTTGGCCTAGTCATTCTAACGGGAGTATGCTTTATTGGTCGTTTGTTTTACTTACAAATTTATGAGTCTGCTGTTTATGATCTCAATAACGACAATGCAATTCGCAAAGTGATTCACTACCCAAAACGAGGATATATTTATGACAGAAATGACAGCCTTTTGGTTGCCAATCAACCGAGCTATGATGTGATGGTGATCCCAAGGGAAGTTGAGCCTTTAGACACAATATTGTTTTGTAATTTATTGAAGATTGAAAAGCATGATTTTTTAAAATATTACAACCGAGCTAAACGCTATTCACCCCGACTTCCATCAGTTTTATTGCCTCATCTTTCCAAAGAAGATTATGCATTTCTTTCAGAGAAACTAAGAAAATTTAAAGGATTTTATATTCAAAACAGATCCGTTAGAGACTATCAGACCTCTATTGGTGCGAATGTATTGGGCTACATAGCAGAGGCAAACTCAAAGGATATTAAAAAAGATGCCTACTACAGACTTGGAGACTTGATTGGAAAGCAAGGGGTTGAAATTTCATATGAGAAAACTCTTCGAGGCATTAAAGGAGTGAAATACATCCAAAAAGATATCTATAATAGAGACATCGGAGCCTATAAAGAGGGGGCTTTTGACACGCTTCCTGTACCAGGAAAAGATCTTAAAATTACCATCGACTCTGAGCTTCAGGCTTATGGAGAGTTATTAATGCAAAATAAAATTGGAGGCATCGTAGCTATTGAACCTAGTAGTGGTGAAATACTAAGCCTTGTCTCTGCCCCATCGTATAATCCAAACTTACTCGTAGGACGTCAACGATCAAAAAATTATACAAAACTATATCTAGATTCAATACACCGACCATTAATAGACAAAGGACTTGTAAGAATGCACGAGCCAGGGTCTCCATTTAAGGTCCTAGTAGCACTCGCTGCCTTAGAAGAAAAAGTGATCTCAACCAATACTCGCATATTTTGTAGTGGACAATACGTCTATGGCAGAAATAAACGAACCATGCAATGTCACTGTGGTGGTGGCTATAGGAATTTAGATTCTGCAATTAGCTATTCATGTAATTCTTATTTTGCAATGGCTTTTAGAAATACCATCGAAAAATATGATAATTCATCCCAATCAATGGACAAGTGGAGTGATCATATAAAAAGTTTTGGCTTAGGGGCCTTTTTGGGAAATGATTTATCTGTTGGAAAAAAAGGAAATATTCCTGATGGCAGCTATTATGACAAATGGTATCCAGAGTTTCAATGGGGTGCCACAACTATTATCTCAAATTCCATTGGGCAAGGAGAAATTTTAGTAACTCCAATTCAATTGGCTAATATGACGGCTGCCATTGCCAATAAAGGATTTTATTTTACACCCCATATTATCAAATCTATTGAAAACAAACAGATTGACCCTAACTTTAACATCCCAAAACAAACAACAATTGATCCTAAATACTATGAACCAGTTATTGAAGGCATGCATAATGTGTACAATAAAGGTACGGCTAGTTTTTTAAAGGTTCCTGGAATTGAAATTTGCGGAAAAACAGGTACTGCTGAGAATTTTACTAAAATTGACGGCGTTAGACAACAACTCACAGATCATTCAATATTTATTGCATTTGCCCCTAAAGAAGATCCGAAAATTGCCATTGCTGTTTTAGTAGAAAATGGACGCTATGGGGCGCGTTGGGCAGGAAGAGTCGCAAGCTTAATGATTGAGAAATACATAAAAGGAGAGGTTTCTTTAAAAAGAATGGAAAAATTAGTTGTAGAAAAAAGTTTGGAAGATGAATATCTGAAACCTTACAGCGGCAAACCCTTTAAAATTAATGACCAATGAATGTAAACCGCTCCACTAGTTTTCAATTGGATTGGATCGCTGTAATTATTTTTACAGGGCTGGTCATTTTTGGTTATTTTAATATATTATCTGCCTCAAATACTGGTGAATTTACTTCCTATTTTGATATTACGAAACCCTACGGAAAGCAACTGATATTCATACTGGGGTCCCTGCTCATAATCGCCGTAATATTATCTGTGGAAGCCAAGTTCTACGAGCGTTTTGCTAGTATAATATACCTCGGCTCTATGCTCTCTTTAATTGGGTTGTTTATTGCTGGAAAACAAATAAATGGCGCAACCTCATGGTATGATTTCGGAGGATTCACATTACAGCCTAGTGAATTTGCTAAATTTGCAACAGCACTTGCGCTTGCAAAATACATTAGTGATTTACAAACAAATATTAAAGAACGAAGAGATCAGATAAGAGCTGCTATTTTGGTCGCGCTACCTGCCGTGCTTATTTTATTACAAAATGATGCTGGAAGCACACTTGTTTTTGGGAGTCTATTTTTTGTTTTTTATAGAGAAGGGATTCCACAATACTATCTATTATTTGGAGTGTTTTTAATGATTTTAGGGATTTCAACTTTAAAGTTTTCTGCGATAGCAACCAGCGGAGTCATTGCTTTTTTACTCGTTTTTTATCAGTTTTTCATCAAAAGAAAAAAGAAAAAATTTAAAGGTATTATTGCTGTTTTTATTTGTAGTATTTGCCTGAGCTTTGGAGTTCAGTGGGCCTGCAATGAAGTACTTCAAAAGCACCAGAAGGACCGAATAGGACTCTGGCTAAGACTAGAAAAAGATCCCGTAAAACTTGAAGCGATGAAGCGTAACATCTCTTACAATCTTAATGAGTCAGAGAAAGCAATTAGATCTGGAGGGGCTTTTGGAAAGGGATTCATGGACGGAACTAGGACTAAAGGAAAATTTGTGCCTGAACAACATACGGACTATATATTTAGCACTGTAGGTGAAGAGTGGGGCTTTTTTGGAAGTAGTATGGTGGTACTATTATTCGTGTTGTTAATTTTACGAATCGTTTACCTTGCAGAACAACACAAGTCACAGTTTAGCCGGGTTTATGGCTATGGAGTTGCAAGTATATTGTTTGCACACTTTTTAATTAATATTGGAATGGTCATGGGCTTAATTCCAACTATTGGCATTCCCCTTCCGTTTTTTAGCTATGGAGGCTCCGGTCTCTGGGCTTTTACAATACTGGTGTTTATATTTTTAAAGTTGGACTCAAACCGTCTAAATGTGTGGTAGACTACTCTTTAACAAGGTCTAGTTTCTCAGCAAAATAGTCGCAAAAGTCTTTCATAGTTGCAGCCATTTTTTCATCTTGAGTTGCTCGTAAATAAGTGTCACTCATCGTCACTAATGTTTGATGGAAAAAAAGCTTCATTTCATCAACTGGCATGTCCTTGGTCCACAAATCTATTCTCAACGACTCTTGCTTTTTTTGGTCCCATACAGAGAGCATTACGGCCTTAGCTTCTTCATTAGAAACGCCACCGTCTTGAGCGGTCCAATGCAGTTTTTCTGGAATTCGATTGTCATCTAAACCAACTGTAATTTGTATTTTTGAGGTGTGGGAACTTGCCATTATTTTTTTGGTTTAAATTTTGCATTATTAAAAATCTCTTGAGGATCTATTTGTAACATTTCAAGAACAGATGTAGGGTTTTTTTTCATGTAGGACTTAACAATTTGCCATCCTATATATTGACCTAATCTTCCAGGGGATTCCCTGTCTAGCTCTAAATTGAATCGTGAAAATGGGGCGGCAACTATAAACCTTCCTAATAATTTTCGATCCGTTTGATAAAGTAATTCATTTTCAACAAAATACTGCCATATGTAAAACTCATTCTCCTGAGACCATTCATATTCTGAAACTGAATACCCGATTTTTTCAAAATCAGTCTTGAACGGAATCCATAAATCCTTGAGATATAATTGTTTCCCAAAATAGATCATTTCATCTAAAAAAGTCGTCCTATTTGGCTGGTATATAAATTGTTCAGCATAAGAAGTTGCTAAGTCTGGAACTATTTGATTTGAATTCAAATTTTGCTTTGTGTAATCGTAAAAACTTGCGTAAAACTCATGATCTTCCCCAAGATATGTGTCTAGTGCAATAAGTACAATAGTATCTGTTACCGCTATTTTATTTCGGTAATCCACATCAGATAAGACGGTGATTATTCGCGGTGTCTTGAGAGGCTTGTTATAGTATTTAAGATGCTGGTAAAACAAATGAATTTCAGATTCTGTTTTTTTAAAATCATCGAACACACTATCCACTGCAGTCGCCAAGAGTGCTTGAATTGGATCTTTCATTCGACGTATCCAAACAGAATCAGAGAATTTTTTTGAGAATAAAAATGGATATGATTGCTTTAAAACAGGAAGGTCAGATGGTGATGAAGACGCAAAGAGTTGATCAAACCGTTCAATAGTCAAATCTATCTCTATAGCAGAGATTTCTTTTTCTGCTTTTGATGAGTTTTGACATGAAAAAGTCGCAAGAAACAGTAAAAAAACAACTGCGCTTAAAACATAAAATAACTGAAGTAGTGTGTGTTTGATTTTCAAAATATAATTTAACCTCATTTGAAATACAAAAGTAATTAATCTATTTTTTTAATCTTGTATTCTTTCAAAAAATAAAACGTTAGTATTTAAGACTAAAATGGCCTTGTTTTCTTAGCCAGGTACCGTACAGTCTAATAAGTTCAATCCTGAACCAATAGAAATCTCTATCAGATTCGCATTTGAAACAGAAAGTACGGAAGCGATTGCACCAATTTCTCTCACAGTAACGCTTTCGGGTAATAGATTTGGAGTTGACATGTGTAGATATTGATTTTGAGGAATTGCGCTTGAGCTATTAGCGACATTTATCGGTGGAAAATAATGAGCGCAACTCAACTGAGTGAAATTTAACTAAATTGTATCGTTTCTAAATTGTCATTTTGTTCATTAAATTTAATTTAGATAAAATAATTTATCTAGAATAGTTTACTTTTGTAAGGCTATTAAAATTGAATATATGAAAACAAATCAAGTGACAACATTTATTGTAGACTGGTTAAAAACATATGCAAAGAATGCAAAAGTAAATGGGTTTGTTATCGGCGTTTCAGGGGGGGTAGACTCCGCAGTTACTTCTACGCTTTGTGCCATGACCGGATTAAAAGTAATGTGTTTAGAAATGCCTATTCACCAATCCGAGAGTCATGTTTCTAGAGCGCAAGAGCACATAACTCAACTTGAAAAAAAGTTTTCAAACGTACAATCTACTCGGGTCAACTTAACCCCTGTTTTCGATGGCTTTAAAAGCGAAATTGACTTACAGCACCCACAAGCAACTGTAAACATGGCCTTGGCTAATTCTAGGGCTCGCTTACGGATGACGACCCTTTACTATTACGCAGGTATATTGGGAAGACTAGTCGCTGGTACCGGAAATAAAGTAGAAGATTTTGGTGTTGGGTTTTATACCAAATATGGCGATGGCGGGGTAGACCTCAGCCCAATTGCTGACCTTTTAAAATCAGAAGTATACGATTTAGGAAGCGCATTGAAAATCCCTGAAAGCATCCTGAAAGCAGCTCCTAGCGATGGGCTATTTGGGGACTCTAGAAGTGATGAAGACCAAATTGGAGCCTCTTACCCTGAACTTGAATGGGCTATGAAGAGTGTTGAAGACGGAAAAACGATAAACGACTTTGAAGGAAGGGACCGTATTGTTTTTGAAATCTATAAGCGATTTAACACGGCCAATAAACACAAAATGAACCCAATCCCAGTCTGTGAAATCCCTAGTAACTTAAAACACTAAAATCAATGATTCGAGTTCTAGTTGCAGATCACCAACCTATAGTAAGCTATGGTATTCGTATGCTGTTTGAGAACTCAACAGACATTAAAATTATAAATACCGCTAGCTCTGCAAAACAACTTTTAGAGTATCTCAAAAAGTCAAATACTGACATCGTTTTGATGTCTATTGACTTGACAGATATTAATGGAATTACGGTACTTCGTACCATTAAAAAGGACTTTAGAGATGTCTCCGTAATTGTTTTCAGCACACACCCAGAGGATATTTATGCTATTAGTGCCATAAAAGCTGGTGCCTCAGGCTATTTATCAAAATCCGTGACAACAGCCACCATAAAAAGAGCTATTTTAAAAGTGTATAAAGGAGGGATCCACGTGAGTAAAGAACTTGCTCAAACACTTACTTTTGAAAAAAATAGTCAAGGCACCATGAATCTGTATAAAAAACTTTCGACTCGTGAAGTAGAAGTTTTAAAGCTTATTTCGTCTGGAAAAAGAAATAACGAAATTGCCAACCAGTTAGATATTAATGAAAAAACAGTGAGCACCTACAAATTGCGCTTAATGAAAAAACTAAATGTCTCTAACCTGGTCGAATTAATAGACCACGGTCGTCAAAAGAAATAATTACTAAAGGACTCTATTTAGCTTTCTGGAGAGCAACATTTTTAAATTCGAGTAGTTCAAAACATCTTCAAGAAGCGCTCGGTGATCAACAGTATCTTGAGTGTCTTGTTTAATCTCATTCACTTTTCGATCAATTAAATAACAGCGGAGTGTTAAAATTGTTTCACTCACTAATTGAGCAATACTTACCTCCTTTTGCTTAGGGAAAATGTTATTTTTTTCCCAGTTGTGAAGGCTATACCGTTCCTCATTCATTAGGATATTGGTGACATCCGATGCTAAAGTAGGGTCTAATCGATTTACAAAAGATTCAATCACAAAATCGTCCGTCTGATTTAAACTATCAATAATTGTATAATACAGCGTTTTAAAATTTTCATTGGTAAACTGCATCTCATCTTCCTGCAAATCCAAGAATATTTTCTCAAACACCTTTATCTTATGAATGACAGGCTCTAGCACCAACTCCTCTTTATCATTTTCTTTTAGGATAAGATCCTCAAAAGATTCTTTTCGACTGCCATAAAGCAATAGGATTTCAATAATTTTTTGCTCTAGCTCATATTGAATATCTACCTTTTTAGGGGGGGCTACAGACTTAACAACCTCAAAGGCTTTTTGCTTTTTATTATAGGTTTTATTGGCATCACTCTGTGCTTTTTTACCCATCTGTGCCAACGTACTAAACAGCACATCTTCACTTATATCCATAATACGTGAGCACTCACGAACATAAATTTCTTTCTGAATATTATCGGTGACTTTCGAAATACTGGTCACCATGTCTCGAATCAAGTTGGCTTTTGCTACCGGATCATTTTTCGCTTCCTCCATAAGTAAGGAGGCTTTGTAGGCAATAAAATCCTTTGCATTCGACTTCAAATAGTCCTTAAGTTCTTCAAGGGTGTTTTGCTTGGCAAAACTATCTGGATCCTCCCCTTCTGGAAATGTACAGATTTTGACATTCATACCCTGCTCCAAGATTAAATCGATCCCTCGTAGAGATGCTCTAATCCCAGCAGGATCACCATCAAATAGGACTGTGATGTTTTTAGTCAGGCGGTTAATTAACCGTATTTGATCCGGAGTTAAAGCGGTTCCTGAAGAGGACACAACGTTTTTAATCCCTTTTTGATGAAATTGAATAACATCAGTATAGCCCTCTACTAAAAAACAATTATCTTCTTTGGCAATCATTTGTTTTGCGTAGTAAATACCGTACAAAACTTTACTTTTGTGATAAATGTCGCTTTCTGGAGAGTTTAGATATTTGGCTGCTTTTTCATTTTTGGCTAAAATCCGACCTCCAAACCCAAGCACACGCCCAGACATACTATGTATTGGAAAAAGAACTCGGCCTTTAAAACGGTCAAATTGCTTTTCACCCTTAACAATGCAGAGGCCCGTACTTTCCAGATACTTTAGTTTGTAGCCTTTTTTTAAGGCGGTATCGGTCAATCCATTCCATGCATCTGTCGAAAAACCCAATTGAAACTCTTGAATCGTTTCGTCCGTAAAGCCCCGCTCCTTAAAGTAACTAAGGCCAATTGCTTTTCCTGGGTCTGTTTTGTGTAATGTATTTTGGTAGTAGGTCCGTGCAAACTCACTGACCAGATACATACTTTCGCGTTCGCCCGCGGCCTCTTTATCAGAATCTGACTGGACCGTTTCTTCTATCTCAATGTTATATTTCCGAGCTAAATATTTAATAGCCTCTGGATAGGTAAAGTGCTCATGTTCCATTAAAAATGAAACGGAGGTCCCTCCTTTTCCTGTTGAGAAATCTTTCCAAATTTGCTTTACAGGCGACACCATAAAACTAGGGGTGCGTTCTTCACTAAAAGGACTTAAGCCTTTAAAGTTGCTTCCCGATTTTTTGAGCTGCACAAAATCCCCAATCACTTCCTCTACACGAGCAGTGTCAAATACTTGATCTATGGTGGCTTTTGATATCAAATTAAATACTTTTCTTTTAAATTTTTAGATTTATAAAAATACATGATTTTAGTTTAATACGTAATACATTTTTTTTATTTTTGAATCATGATACATAAAACAATAATTGCTTTTTTATTTATTTCTTTAACTTTTAGTTGCAACAAGGATTCAGAAATAACACCACCTGAACCTGAAGTTATTTTAACTGATAACGTTCTGGTGTATAACTCCGAAAAAATCCATGACCACCTTAGCTTACTTGTTAAAAGTGGAAGTACAACTTCCCTTCTAGTGGATAAGAGTGGTAATACGGTTTATGAATGGAATTTTGATACAAAACTTGGAAATGATTTTGAATTGTTGCCAGATGGAAAAAGCATCGGAATGTTTAAAAGGTCAGAACCTGTTGTTAGTTTTGGAGGCTATGGAGGTATCGTCAAAATTTTTGACGAAACTGGAACTGAAACTTGGAGTTATGACTATGTTAATGGCAATGACATCGGACATCATGATGTTGAAATGCTGCCAAATGGAAATGTGATTTTTTTGGTCTGGGAAGAAATTGATGCTACTGAAGCACAAGCTGCCGGGGTAAATTTTAGTTCAAACGTTTATACAGAAAAATTAATCGAAGTGAATCCCAATACAAATGAAGTAGAATGGGAATGGCGTAGCTGGGATCATATTGTTCAAGAGTATGATTCTAATGCACTTAATTACAATTCAGTCGCAAACAACCCACAACGCATAAACATCAATTATTATATAAACCCTAATGGAGATTTCATGCACGCTAACGGCATTGACTACGATACTGATAAAGATATCTTATACATCAGTGTCAACTACTTTAGTGAAATATGGGCTATAGATCACAGTACGACAATTAGTGAGGCAAGCGGTAGTTCAGGTGGTAATTACAATAAAGGCGGCGATTTGCTCTACAGATTTGGAAACCCAAGTACTTATAATAATATTTTGGGAACGCGAACTTTTTACAACAATCACTTCCCTAATTTATTAGAAAACGGAGTGCCTGGAGCAGGTAATATATTAGTTTATGGTAATTCTGGACCAGATGGATTGGCACAATCTACCGTCTATGAAATGAAACTTCCTGAACCTTTATCATTGCTCCCTAATACCAACAATGAACCAACAACTGTTTGGAGTTTTACCGATGAAGAATTATCCTTTGGTAAAATTTCGGGCGCGGACCGATTGGCCAATGGAAATACACTCATTTGCGAAGGTGATTTTGGAATGTGGGAAGTCACCCCTAACGGAGAAATTGTTTGGAAATATGAAAGTGAGGGGTCGTCCTGGAGGGCTTATGGCTATGAACTTGGAAGTCCCGCACTAGAATACATTATAGAATAATACGTTTACTTATTTCGCTCAATTACATAATTAACCATTAAAATTAATGATTTTTTGTAGATTGATTCTGGATAAGGTTCCAATAACTCTAAGGCTTCTTGTTGAAAAGATTTCATCTTCAGCACTGCATAGTCTAGGCCCCCATTTTGTTTTACAAAAGTGATTACTTCCTTAACCCGTTTAGAATCTTTATTGTGATTTTTGATGGAGTTGATTAACCAACTTTTTTCTTTTTTAGAACATTGATTTAAAACGTGAATTAACGGAAGCGTCATTTTTTGTTCTTTGATATCAATGCCTGTGGGTTTCCCAATTTGTTGAGTTCCATAATCAAATAAGTCATCTTTAATTTGAAAGGCCATCCCTATAAGTTCTCCAAATTTACGCATGGTTTCTACATCTTCAGAAAGTGGCTTAACCGAAGCAGCGCCCAAACTACAGCAAGCAGCGATAAGCGTGGCTGTTTTCTGTCGAATAATTTCATAATAAACCGTTTCTGTAATATCTAGATTCCGTGCTTTTTCAATTTGCAACAGCTCGCCTTCGCTCATTTCACGAACGGCCACCGAAATTATTTTTAAGAGATCAAAATCATTGTTATCAATACAAAGCAAAAGGCCTTTTGACAATAAAAAATCGCCCACTAAAACAGCAATCTTATTTTTCCAAAGTGCATTTATAGAGAAAAAACCACGGCGACGGTCACTTTCATCCACCACATCATCATGCACTAAAGTAGCAGTGTGAATCAATTCTAAAACAGAAGCTCCACGATAGGTCCGTTCGCTAACGTCTCCATTGGAAATCATTTTGGCTGTCAGAAACACAAACATCGGACGCATTTGCTTGCCCTTTCGATTCACAATATAATGGGTAATTCGGTTCAGAAGTGCCACCCGGCTGGACATGGACAATCGAAATTTCTTTTCGAAAAGTTCCATTTCATAAGTAATCGGTTTTTTTATGTTTTCTATAACCTTCAAAAAAGTACTTTATAAGATTGTAAAATTAAACATATAATAGCCATAGTTTCTTAGGGTTTCGTTAAAAAAATTGTTAACATTCCTAAAATTAAATCTTGAAGCTAATAAATGTGTTAAAATTCAATATAATTTCAGAGAAAACTGGAAATTGAGTTTTTAATTATTGTTTTGTGAGTAAATTTGTATATCTTTAATCCTCAACTTTTAAACAAAATATTATGAAAAAAATTACTTTATTAGCCATATTAATGGTTACTTTTATTACTAACGCTCAAATTATCTTAAGTCAAGATTTTGAATCAACTACAATTACAGGTGGGTTTGTAAATGGTTGGACGGTAGAGAATGCAGCTGGAACAGTTGGGGAATGGGTTGTAAACAATCCTACAACTGAAACTCCACTTTATGGAGGCAACACAGGAATTGTCGACCCTGCACAAGGAAATTGCACAAACAACTATGCAGTTGTAGATAGCGATGGATATGGAGCAGCTGGATCACAAGACTCCTCTTTAATTTCTCCTGTTTTTGATTTATCTAGTTACACAGAAGTAATTCTATCATTAAATCAATGGCATCGTGTGTATCAGGCTTCTGTTGCCTATATTGATTCGTCAATCAACAACGGAGTATCGTGGGAAAATATAGTCACTTACGATACAGACGCGGCAGGAAATGAAATAATTGACATCTCTAGTTTAGGAGGTAATTCCGAAGTTCAAATTCGATTCCGTTATGTAGGAACGTATGAGTACTGGTGGGGAGTTGATGATATAACTGTTTCAGTACCTGAAATGAGTGCACCGGACGTAGTTACTAATATGCTGCCAGTTGATACGGCTGCAGATGTAGAGATTTTATTATCAACTACGTCTAGCAAAATAGTTAGCTTTTCTTGGGACGCAGCGACTACAGGAGATGCTGCAAGCTCTTACTCTGTAGCATTTGGCACAACCAATGCATTAGAGATTGGAACAGTTGCCAACTTTGACGGCACGGTTGAAGGAGGAGCATACGTAGGCTTTGGTACCTCTGTAGAAACTGGCTGGCAAGCAAATACAACCTACTACTGGAAAGTTATAAGTTTTAATGCTGGTGGCACTACAGATTCACCTGTTTTCAGCTTCACAACAGGTGCAGCTGATCCTTTAGGAGTAGAAGACTTTACAATTGAAGCTTTAAGCATCTCACCTAACCCTGTAAAGGATGTAATCACTATTAACAGTCCAGTAGGATTTGACAGTGTTAAAGTGTTTAATCAATTAGGACAACTTGTGTTGACGTCTAGTTCAAATTTAATAAACAATAATAGATTAGATCTTAGCGCTTTAAATCCAGGAATGTATTTAATACAAATCAACGCTGATAATAAAAGTAAAACTGTGAAGATTATTAAGGAATAAGTACTTTTTTAATACACTATTAAAAAGCCTGTGAAATTTATTTCACAGGCTTTTTTTGTTTTATAGAACTCTCTAAGAAAGCTATACTTAAAACAACTGCGAAACAATGGCTCTGATAGTATCACTTTTTCCCATTGAATAATAATGCAATACCGGCACACCAAAATCGAGTAATTCTTTGGACTGCTGAATAGCCCACTCTACGCTACCTGTCTTATTTGTGCGTTTGAGTCACATTTATTGACTTTTTTAATGAGCGCTTCTGGTAAGTCAATTTTAAAAACTTGAGCTAATAATTGTAAATGCTTTTGAATGGCCAAGGGCTTAATCCCTGGAATAATCGGAATGGTAATTCGAAACTCTCTAGCCATTTTTACAAAATCAAAATACTGTTGGTTGTAAAAAAAAATTGAGTGACCAAATAATCGGCGCCTGCATCTACTTTTTCTTTTACCACAACAAATCCGAGTGCAGAGACGGGGATTCAATATGTTTTCTATAATCTTCAGAAAAATTGCATTATTTAGGATGCAAAATTAAACATGTAAAATCTATAGTTTCATAGAGTTTAGCGAAATAAACAACAATGTTAAATCTAAATCATTAAACCTTTGGTTTTATACTTTTGAAAAGTTAATTATATTCTAATTCAACATTAAATACACATATCACTTAAAAAACTCTTTAAACACCTTATTATTAGACATATATATAAAAAATGTTTACATTTATTTTCTAAATCTTAAATATCTACACATGAAAAAAATTACTTTATTATTAACAATGCTGTTAATCGGCTTTATTAGCCACGCTCAATTTGATTGGTCAACCAGCCCCTTAGATAATGGGTGGATTCAGTATGCTGGATCCAACGGGGAAGGAGCTGCAGAATCATGGACCTGGAATGATGGTGCAAATGGTCCATTTATGTATATAACATGGGAGGCTTCTTCAACTTCAGAACAGAAATGTGAAGACTGGCTGGTCTCGCCTCTAGTAGAAATCACTAATACCTCTTCAGGATTAAGTTTTGGAGTACAAGACCAATATCCTGATAACAATTACGGTTCCAACTTATCAGTACAGGTTTCAACGACTGACCAGAGCTCTGGATTTTCTGAAGTAGCTTCCTTTAGTGAAGTCGATATTAGTCCAAGCGCAATTCTCAGTGCAGATCTAAGTGCATACGAAGGTTCTAGTATATACATTGCTTTTGTATGGAGTAATGACGATGGTGACAGATTATACTTATATGATTTAAATCTTGAAAACCTATATGCTTCTGCTCCAGACGTATGTACAAATATGGCGCCAGTTGACACAGCTACGGATGTAGAAATTGTATTGAATACTGCTGGTACTACTAAAATGGTTATGTTTTCTTGGGATGCAGCGACTGCGGGAGATCCTTCTACTTCTTACGACTGGTATTTTGGGGCAACTGCAGATGCGGTTACAGATTTAGTTTCTGGGTTTGACGGCACCGTTGATGGCGGAGGTGGTATAACCTGGGGAACTACAGTTGCTACCGGTTGGCAGCCAAATACAACCTATTACTGGAAAGTTGCTAGTGTAAATGCAGGTGGCGGTACAGATTCCCCTATATTTTCTTTCACAACCAGTGCAGCTGATCCTTTAGGAGTAGAAGGCTTTTCAATTGAAGCTTTAAGCGTCTCTCCTAACCCAGTAAAGGATCTAATCACTATTAACAGTCCAGTCGGATTTGACAGTGTTAAAGTGTTTAATCAATTAGGACAACTAGTGTTGACGTCTAGTTCAGATTTAATGAATAATAATAAATTAGATCTTAGCGCTTTAAATCCAGGAATGTATTTAATGCAAATCAACGCTGATAATAAAAGTAAAACAGTGAACATTATTAAGGAATAAGTAGTCTTTAATTACATTAAAAAAAGCCTGTGAAATGAATTTCACAGGCTTTTTTGTTTTTGATTAGTAGCTGTAATTAAATACATAACTTAGGTGCCATTCTAAAAATACCTTCCAAAATTACTTCCAATTGAGCAAATTCAATTAAAAATGCATCATGCCCATGAATGGACTGAATTTCTGAAATCGTGACATTGTCTTTATGTGTTTTTAAATCTACATACGTTTCCCAGTTTTCTTCGGGTTTAAAAAATAAGTCGGAATTAATCGTAACAATATGGATATTAGATTTAATTTTTGAAGCCACTTTTATAAACTCTTCTTTTCCGTGAGAGATATCAATGGTGCGTAGCACTTGATTCATCATTTTATATGCAGGAAGCTGAAAACGCTCATTTAATACTTTCCCATGGTAGTTTAACCAACTTTCAACTGCAAAAATAGCCTCACCATCCTGAAGCGTTCTATCAAATTTGCTTTTTAAAGACTCCGGAGTTCGATAGAGCGACATCGCATGCATGCGTGCATCGGCTAAAGGCTCCGAAGAATTGTTTAGAATTCGATCTTGAATGTGACAATTGGCTAACAACCAATCGGTTGATTTCCAATCGGAAGCAATCGGAATAAGGTGTTCAATAAGATCGGGCTTTAAAGCCGCTAGTTCCCAAGCCAATCCACCTCCAACAGAACCGCCAATAACTGCAAAAAGCTGAGTTATTTTTAAGTCCTCCAAGGCCAATGCAAAAATTTGAGCAATATCACCCGCCGTAAAATCTTTGTAGTTTTCAATGAGGTTCAATGGATTTTGGTCCTGTCCATTGCCGGGAATGTTAAATGCTAGTACCGTATATAAATTAGTGTCAATCACTTTTGCAGGTCCTACAATTGAAGTCCACCAACCGCCGTCTCCAGCGACATTAGAATTACCCGTTAAGGCATGATTTATCATCACTATAGGCGCTTCATACAGTGGTTTACCAAAAAGCTGGTAAGACAAATTCAAAGAAGAAGTCTTACCAGTTTTAGTGGTATAATTTGAAATATTAATATACTGTAGTGCTGCCACTCTTAATCTCGATTTATGTTAACTATAAACTTTCTCAACAGATAATCTAACGGGTGTTTCATTTCTGAGATTATCTTTAACAGGACATCTGTCCTCCACAATTTTCAGCCACTGAGACAAGGTCACGATGTCGGCTTCTGTTTCTGGATTAAGATTGATTTGTATGGATTGAAATCCTGCTCTTTCATGATTAGAAATCCCTAATAATTTATCTGGGTTGATCTCCCCAGAAATATCAATATTGAGTTTAGATATAACAAACCCCAATTCCTTAGCAACCAAGTGGCCAACGACATTGATACAGCCCGCTAGGCCCGCTAAAATATACTCAACAGGATTCGCAGCTTCATCTGCACCTCCTAATTCCTCTGGCTCATCGACAACTAACTTAAAGTGTCGTGCTTTGGCTACAAATTGTGTGGTCGAATTACTTTCGCCATTCACAGAAAATCTTAAATTGCTCATCGGTGCTAATTTACTTGTAATTCTAATTCACTCACTGCTTTAAAGGCTTCAATAAGATCGGATTTTAAATCTTCAATATTCTCTAACCCAACCGACAAACGAATTAAATCTTTTGTAACTCCAGTTGCTTCTTGTGAGGCATCACTTAGCTGTTGGTGTGTTGTACTTGCTGGGTGTATGATCAAAGATTTGGTGTCTCCAATGTTAGCGAGTAACGAAAATAACTTTGTGGTATCGGCAATTGTTTTTGCTGCTTCAAAGCCGCCCTTCACGCCAAATGTTACGATTCCACTTTGTCCTTTAGGCAAGTACTTATCGGCAAGTGCTTTGTAAGGACTCGAATCTAAACCTGGGTAATTCACCCACTCCACATTGGCTTGCTTTTGCAACCACTGTGCCAACTCCAATGCATTTTCACTGTGTTTCTGAATTCTAACTTCTAAGGTTTCTAAGCCTTGAATGATTTGAAACGCATTGAATGGACTTAATGCAGCTCCATAGTCTCTAAGACCTTCTATTCTAACTTTAGCAATAAAAGAGGCAGCTCCAATAACTTCGTTATAAATTAAGCCATGGTAGCCTGCGGAAGGTTCTGTAAATTCAGGAAATTTCCCACTACCCCAATCAAAAGTACCGGCATCAATAATAGCACCGCCAAGAGCGGTTCCATTTCCGTTGATGTATTTTGTAAGGGATTGAATAACAATATTAGCACCATATGCAATAGGGTTTAATAAATAAGGGGTTGCAACCGTGTTATCTACGATTAACGGCACCTTATAGGCCTTGGCATTTTTAGAGATTGCTTCGATATCCAAAACATCTAGTTTTGGGTTTCCAAGAGATTCAATAAAAAATGTTCGGGTATTTTCTTGGGCTGCTTTTTGAAAGTTTTCAGGGTTTGATGGGTCTACAAAAGTAGTTGTAATTCCATGCCTTGGAAGCGTCACACTTAATAAATTATAAGTCCCTCCATACAAACTACTTGAAGCGACGATGTGATCGCCCGCTTTCAATAACGTCAATAAAGTTGTTGCAATTGCTGCAGTACCCGAAGCAGTTACAACAGCGGCAATTCCGCCTTCTAAAGCTGCAAGGCGCTGCTCTAAAACATCATTTGTAGGGTTATTTATACGGGTATAAATATTACCTGGCTCGGCCAAAGCAAATAAATTTGCTGCATGATCTGAACTGTTAAACACGTACGCTGTAGATTGATAAATTGGCACGGCGCGTGTGCCTCCATTTTCTGACACGTTGTGTCCTGCGTGCAACGCTTTGGTTGCAAATTTTTGTGTACTCATTTTTCTATTTTTTTCAGTTAATACTAATTAAACCAAAAGTCAAATGCACTTTTTGAGAGTGTACTTATTAGAAAAATGTTATTAAGAAATCCTAATTACAGAACTGTAATTAGGGTTTGTTATCTATCTAACTTCCGATTGGTAAGTCGAAAATCAAGTAGAATTTAGCACCTACTTTAACAAGTTAAAGGGTTGCTAAGGCTTCAATGGGTCTATCCCTCCGCCTTTCTTGATAACATTTCAGTAAGTTATTGAACTTTGTGAGTGCA
>Ga0115008_10001165_pt1 | contig 20964 bp, 10 predicted proteins | sample FraStrMetagenome_FD_87164 | JGI IMG/M metagenome (GOLD analysis project Ga0115008, IMG submission 87164) | Marine eukaryotic phytoplankton communities from Arctic Ocean - Fram Strait ARC3M Metagenome | ecosystem: Environmental > Aquatic > Marine > Oceanic | place: Fram Strait | collected...
CAATAACTTGCCCATCTTCGTATGCTTGTGCTGATGATGCTAAATCACCTACGAAATCTCCATCTGTACCACTTCCATATGCTCGTTGTACATATATTCTACCATGCGTTTCATCCTCATTAGAATTATCACCATCTACTGATGCTGATTCTAATAAAATATATTCTGTTTGGAATCCAGTATTATCTACTTTTTTAGCTAAAAGTATTTCACCTTGTGAGAATCCACTAGCATTCTTTACAGACATTGTGGTTTCACCGGCTGTAACTGAACCTGTTATTGTGGTTGCGTTAGCTACCCACAATTGTCCACCAACTGCGTTTACTGATTCTTTCTCAAAAGTAGTTGTTCTTAACGTACCTCTAATTCTAACATTTTCAAATTCTGCAGTTCCGTTTCCTTCGGATGAAATCTTCCATCCTTTTAATCCACTTGCGAAATCTCTAGTTTGTAAGATACCTTCGGGTTTCATTATAAGGTTACCACCTTCAATAGATGATGTGGTAATACCCCAACCACCAATCGATGCTGATACGAATCTTGCGAAACCATCTGCTTTTATAGATGATGATGCGTTTGCTTCAGTAGAAGCTGCCCCATCTATTTGGGATGGAGTTCTAAGATTATCTACAGTTAAATCTGCTAAGATAGTCGCATTAGCCCCAATTGTTAAAGCACCCTCTCCACCATTTGCGTTGGGGTCTAAGTGAAATATAGATGAACTAATTTCAATATTACCATCTGAACCACTTATATATTGGTCGGATAGATTACCAATAAAGAACTTATCGGTTTTAACATCCAAAATACCACCATTTGCTGTTGAGAATACAAGATGTCTATCATCGTTATCTCCAACGAACTCCATACCAACACCCAATAATTGGTCTTCACCAAATACAAGATTACCCGAACCACTATAGATTACGAATCCACCTGGTGCTTTTCCTAACGATGCCGATGTAATACCTCTATATCCAACGGAACGTATGAATCCACTACTAGCCCCACCAATCTCAATACCAGTTCCTAATGTATTAGATATAAAAATAGAACCACTAATTAAGTTATCCTCACCACCGATGTAAACTTGCTCACCATCAAATACAAATGGTTCTGATATCGTTTCTGTTCTTGATATACTACCTTCAGCGTTTAAGTATAGTAACTTTAATATCTTAGGGTCATTTAAGTTTTTAGATGGAATTGGTACTTTTATATCGGCTGATGAACTATATGGAATTTGTACTTCATTTAAAAATTCAAAGTCACCTGATAATCCCTGCGATTTTGCTAATATTTTTATTTTATCTACAACACCAGTTATAGGGTCTATGTTACTAAATTGTAAGTTTACAAAATTTCTTTTGTTTTGTGTTAATACATTAGAACCACTCTGAACATATTGTATTTTGTAATTTGCTTCAGATATTGATTCATATGTATGTGTTAAATCTTCTCTATTATCAAATGATGTAGTAAAGTTTGTTAATGGTTTTAATGTGTTACCATTTAATATTGAACCAATTGATGAACTAAAGAATGTAGAACTCTGAGGTCCTTCTATGTTAGTTATAGGTGTTGCTGGTTCTGTAAATTCACTTAGGATTATATCACCACTAATCATTTCAGAATTAAGTGTGCTAGAATCTGTAATTTGGATTATAGGTGTTGTACCACTAAATATATACTTAGCTTTACCAGTCTGAATGGTTTTTGTTAGTATATCCTCAGTTTGTGCTTGGTTTTCGTAAAATTCTATACTTTGGGAAACTATAACGTTTGGAACATTATTCGTATTGAATATAATCTCTGAAGAGTTATTCCTATCTCTATCTACATTTAATGTAGTTTGCCATTTAACGTTTATCTTACCCCGTTGATTAGATGGTAATGGGTTTCCGTTTAAATCAACATTAGCGATACCCAATAGTGTAATTGTAGCTTCCCCATTCGGAGTGTTATCAATACCCTTATCATTATAAATCCATATAGATATTACTCTACTTTTATCATTCTCTAAATAATCAGGAATTTCAAAGTATATAGGTTCTCCATTAGAATCTCTAACATCGACATATATTTGTGTACCATCCACCAAATTGGTTGGATGTGCAGTAATTCTTAATAAGTTTTTACCTTTTTGTAAAACCTGTGGAACATCTGAAACTCTAAAGTACTTAGTTGAACGCTGAGTATTATCAACGATAAACGTTTGTGTATCTTTTAAGTTCTCTCTTTCCGAAAATTTATATTCTAAAGACATTCATTTCTCCTACTATTTCTACTTTATATATAAGTATGAAAAATACACTTATAACTATAAATATCTAATTGATGAAAATCCACCTAATTTTGTGATATCTATTATTTGGTCAACCATATCCCTAGTTTTATCTATGTGTGAAATCGTAACTATGAAATCAAATTGATTCTTTAGATAATCAAATAATAAATATAGAGAATTAAAGTTATCCGTATCTAACGAACCAAAACCTTCATCAATTGCAATAAAGTTTGGACGTGGTAAGTTTGATACATTTACCAACGCAGTTCTGATTGCTACAGATGAAATAAACTTCTCCATTCCACTAGTCAACTCTAATGGCCAAAACTCTTCTGTTCCATATGCTATATATGAATTTATGTTTTTACCATCTGTATTTAAAATTATTTGAAAATCTACAATTGGTTGTAATATATTATTTATCTCAACTTCTAACTTAGGAAGTATCTCTGAGATTAATTGATATGGTATTCCATCTCTTCTAACACATTGTAAGTAATATTCATATCCTTCATACTTTTGTTCCATTGATTCTAACTTATCAATAGAATCATTTACAGTTTGAATCACATTCTCTGAGATTCTAATATCACCAACCACATTAGTTATGTCGTTATGTAAGGCTGACATATCAGTTTCTAAATTATCTAAAGTTTCCTTTGCTATATCAATATGTTGTTGTATCTTTATATTATGCTTTACTGATGCTTCTTGTTCAAAGGATTTATTTATATTATCTTCAGTTGAAACTAATTTACTTTTTAACTCCGATAATTCTAAGTTACAAGATTTGTTAGTTAGTTCTAACTTTTCTATTTGATTTTTTAAAGTATCACATTCATCTTTTAAATCCTTAACAGTTAGTAGTACATCTTTAACATCAAACTTATACATATCAGATTTCAAATCAACTATTTCTTCAGATAATCGTTTTGATTTGGAAGTTAGTTTAATTATATCATCTGATAATGTTTTTGATTGTTTAGCAAATGGGGTGTTTTGATTCTTTACACAATGTTCACAATCATCATCAAATGATAATGAACCAATACCATCTAAGTGTTCTTGCTTATGTTCAATATCTGTATTCAAACTATCTAACGATGATGTTATTTCTTCTAACCGATTAACATATGCTTGGTATTTTAAATGACTTTCTTGTAACTTAGGTAAATCATATGTTGAATAGTTAGATTCACATTTTTCTAAAGTATCTTTGAACGATTCTAAATTATTAACATAACCATCACACTCATTAGATTTATCTGAAATTTGTTTTTTGAGTTTATCTTTAAGTTCCTTTAACGAATCAATATCTATTATTGTATCATCTACAGTTTTTAAATCAGATACTAAACTATCCTTTCGTTCTCTTAAAACACTTTGAGTATCTTTAAATTTAGATAACTCATTTTTTTGTTTGATTAATACCTTTTCATTCTTTTGTAAATCCTCTTTTGCCTCTACTAACTTATCAGTAAAGTTTTGATTCTTATAATCTTTTAGCAAAGCGCTTAACTCCCTAATCTCATCATTAGCTATCTGATACAATTCTTCAAATACATTCATATCTAAGAATTGAGCAAGAAGTTCTTTCTTTTCTCTTTGAGATTTTTCAATGAACCCCCCACTATTAGATTGGTTAGACATTGCTGTAAGGATGAAATCATCATACGAACCAACATACTGTCTAATTATAGAGTTTGTATCTCTACGTTCTTCACCATTTAATGAATGCTCTACTCCATCTACAATACAATAAAAGTTTACATCAACCTTTACAGTTCCCCTTTTTGGTGATTTCTTACCAACTCGTTCTATAAAGTAATCAACACCATTAATCTCAAAGTTGAACTTACAATCAAATTTAGATTTAGAATAGTTTAATACATCCAATGCTTTAGTTGTACGAGAACATCTATCAAATAAACAAAACGATAGTGCATCCCATAGTGATGATTTACCACTAGCGTTTGGAGCGAAGATTCCGTAAGCACCTTTCATTTGTGAGAAATCAACTATGTTGTTTGTACCATATGAAAACATATTAGAAAACTCAAATGTTTTTGGCTTCCATATAATATTCTTCATACCCTTTACACTACCCAATTTGTTGTTTATATCTTGGTTAATAGTTCGTATAACTTCCATTTGTTCATTACCAATGATATACTTATCTGATAGGTATGATTCTAACATTTGGTTTTGGAATCCAATATCTCTAACATTTTGTAATGTAATATCAGAATTACCATTGGAATCTTTTGTATCTGATAATACTTTTTGAATTGTTAATTCCTGCACCTTCTTACCTGTCTTAATCTCTGATATGATTTTCTTTAGTTGAGATTGTGATGTATCCTTAACTCTAATTCTCATACGAGGTTTGTTAGGAATGGTTGGAGTACCAATCACCTTACCATCTTCTACATCTATAGTTACATACCCATAATCGTTATGAATTGGAACAAACTCTGATTCTTTTGTATCAACATCCCAAACTAATATCCCATGCTCAGGGTATTTAGCTTCAGCATGATTTTGCATAATCGTAGACCCACAATATTTAATCGTACCCTCATCGTTTAGTGATTGATTTGGTACGTGAATATCTCCCAATAGAACTAAATCGTATCCATCGAATGAATCTACCTTTACGTTTTTATTCTCTAATTGGAATCCGTATTCTGTTTTTACCTTATCAACAGGAGCATGATATAGTGCAATCTTATAATCACCATGCACCTCTTCAGATGGAATAATCTCCTTAGATTCTCCGAAAACCGATGAGTGTGAAAAGGAAATTCCACCCATCTTCCATACCCCATCATCCTTCATATAATGAAGATTTGAATGGTTTAGTGCATTTACGATTGGTGATAACGCATCTAATCGAGATGGGTTATTTAGGTTAGCATCGTGATTACCTGGTATCAGAATAGTTGGTAACATATCTGATAAGTTCTTTAGAAATGTTTGTGTCATCTCTATAACTTCAGGTGTCATATCCGTTTTTGCGTGAACAATATCCCCACACAGAACGATAACACTATCATCAGTTTTGGTGGTTTTTATGTACTCATAAAGGTTTTCGAATACTTCTCTATACTCTTTATGTCTTTGTAAATTTCTGATATGTACATCAGCTATGTGGTAAATCTTTTTGATTTGACCATCATACTTAATTCGTTTTGATTTTATCATACACCTAATAACTTATACTCCATTAACTTTCTTAGTGAAAGTAATTCAGTATTTTTTATTTTTTCATTAATATTGTTAAAACCCATATCTGATGGGTCTGAATCGTTTAGTTCAACGATGTGAACACCCACTCCATTATTCATAAGGGATTCTGAATCGGAGTGAGTTCTTAAAAGCGTCTGAATCTAAGGCTAGATATACACTTTTAACACCCTTACTAATTATTTTAGTTTGTAGTTCCGTTTGTGGTGATTTACCAAACAATGGAATACTATTCATTCTAACTGCTATTGCATCAAATACTCCTTCACATATTACAATTGGTAAATCCCAATTAACAAACATCTCAAATCCTACTACATCTTTAGATACATCTGGATTCTTATGTTTGAATGCCGTATCATAAAAACTTCTACCTACAAAATAATTTAACATACCATTCTCATTGTAAGATGGAACTATAATTTTATGTTTGTATATTCCTTCCTCACAATACCCCATTTGGTACTTTAACACCTCTGCTGATGTTACACCCCTTCTAGTCAAATAAGATAACGCATGCTTCCTTATAACGGATGTAGAAGGTTTCCACAATGGTATATATTCTTTTGGTAGTTGAACCACCTTAGATTCTTCGGTAGTTGAATCTGTTTTGTATCTATACTTTCTTTTGAATATAGAGTTGTGTGCATCCCATACCTCTTTAGATACTTTAAGTTTTCTGAAAAGGGAACGGATTGATTTACCCTTCTCATCGGATATCCAACAATGCCAAGGGTTATCAGCATTTGAATTTAACTTTATGTTTATCTCCAATTTAGGTTTATGATGATTCACAAACGGAGACCAAAACGCATAGTTATCGCCTGATGTTTTCTTAGCTTTACCTAAGACTGACTCTAATAAAGATAGTAGCTTTTCTTCCATATTCTTTTAAATATACAAAAAATAATTGGATTATCCAAAGAATTTCTTAATTTCTTTTTCATCTATCCATTCTTGGGGTATTTCTTTCTTAGCCCATTTGAATCCGTTCTTATCACACCATTGTGCATAGGTGGTTTTAGAACCTTTGTATATTTTAGAATTTGGGGATTGTAGTACGAACCTTAAATCCATATCAGGATTCTGTTCTTTTATAAGTAAGTGTTTTTTTCTATCCTCAGGTAAGAACCATCCTTTTGATTCTATGAAGATATTGTTAGGTAATCTAAAATCGGGTTTGTAAGTATGATTAGTTGCTGGTATTGTATATGATACTTCGTGCTCTTCATACTCACCATCAATACCTTGTGATTTAAGTTGCTCATCTATACGAGTTTCCAACCCACTTTTATGACCTTTCATCTTTTGGATGTGAGACCAATTGCCTTTTTTATTCATAACTATTTTTTATTATTTAGTGTAGGTATTATTTGTACCCCCATTACTTTGTGTATCAAATGTATTTACATTATCTATAGTAGATGGTTGATAATCACCTTGTATTAATATATCAGGTCTATCCAACTTCCCCCAAACAAATTTACTATTACCTTGCTTATCCTTAACTTCAGTAACTGTAGCGGTTCTACCACTCATTAAAGAACCAGTACCGGGTGCTCCAAATGCCCCATCTAAATCTAATCTAACCTTTAATGTGATATCAACATCATCTCTGTTTTGAATTGCTGATGCTAGTTTACCAATTGCTATTAAATCACCATTTGGATTATATAACCCAACTGTTGTAAAGTAGTTTTTAAAATCAGAACCAGTAACGAACCCCTTCATTATAGAACTGTTTGTATTATTATTTAGTTTTAATGTAGGGTTTTGTGATACATTAAATTCATTTGAACCAACTTCACATAATATATTTAACTCATGTAAGGTTTTAGATGATTTGTATTTTGTTAACCAACCATATTCTGAAGAGTTAGGTACATCATCGTTTTCATTAACAACCTCATTACCATAATTCCAAATTCCACTCTGACCAGTCCATATATATCTATATTTTGGTCTTGGGTCTGATACTACCATTATCCCATGATTGTAAAATACTTCACCAACAATATCTGTTTGATATGCTGAACCTGTTATGTAATCATTGTTAGCTAACGATTTTATTTCATCAGTCGATAATGCTTTATTGTAAATACGGAACTCATCTAATGAACCACTTAATGTAGTATGTGATGATACTGCATCTTCTGCAAAACCATCGGTTAGAGTTCTACTACCCAAAACAATATCATTTTCGTTTGATATACCACGTAATGTTATAACTTCGTTACTACCACTTGTAGGTAATTCATCAGTATTTTCTTTAACACCATCTATCCATAATTCTAAAGTTTTACCAACCTTATTGAAACAAATATGATGTGCTTCCGAATCATTTATCACAGTTGTTGATAATGCCTCTACAGTAGTAATTCCATTTGATAGAGATATATTAACCTTACCCCTATCAGCCATTGCTGCCGTTTGGTTCAATACTTCTATGTTAAATGGGTACTGGGGTGTTAGTATATTTCTTCTTCTTAGAACGTGTTTTAATTTTTTATCCTGCCCATAATCTTTATGAGTCCCCCTCTTAGATACCAGTGTATTTGTTGTTGAGGATGTTTCGGATTGTGTAGGTGGTAATTGAGCCCAAACTGATATTGAGTAATCTGTTGTTTCGAAAAAGTCGTATTGGGGTTTGTGGTCTATTCTGATATATGAATTCGTTCCATCAAAATCAACCATAGTTCCCGATGGTAATACCGAACCACCAGTTGTCTTTATACCAGGAATATAGTTTAATTCTCTACCAACACCATTATTTATGTATCCACTTCTATCTTCTATTACATAATCGGTTTTAGCGTATCTTGGAACTACTTCATCATTAAATCCCCAATAACCAACTAAGTTACCAAATGGGGCATATGAGCTAGTGTCTAACCCAGTATCGTATAAGTGTCCGTGATATTCATCAGCTTTTCTATCTTTTATGATTGCCGATTCACAATCCGATGAAGTCATAGAAGTATCAACAACCTCTACACTTCCAAATTTAATACCATCACCTAATCTATTTTGTGGTATTGAGAATATCGATGCTGATGCGTATAAGTCTCTTTCAACTCTAGCCCTATGTTTAAAAAACATTTGATTGAGGCCTGACCAAACAATCTTCTGATGTTTGGATTTAAGAAACGATGTAGTATTAGAATCTTCGTTATCTAATTGGTCTGTTTCTCTATAAGCTGGTATTGATATTGATTCCGAAACATTAATCTTTTCACCATGTTGTGGGGATATACCTTTTATGACCGAAATTAATCTTGAATCACTTCGATGATTAATATCAGTAACTACCCAACGTTTGTGAGTATTGAATGGTCTTAATTGTATGCCACCCCCATTTATTGGTTTGTAAGCTGTTGCCATGCGGTTTCATTATCGTTCTTAAAATATTATTTAAAAGTCTAACTTAACTTTCACCAATACTTCATTCGAAAATGATTTTAAAATTGGTTTAGATAACTTAGCCACTGCTAATAGTTCCTGCGTACTATTGTATAATCCAACAGTCGTAATATACGATTTAGGATTGTTTGCAAATGTGGTTTGTTTAAATGCCCCGTTTGAACCAGTAGTATATGATGGGTTATTTGAGAAGTTATACTCACCATTCTTAGCTCTTACGAAATAGAATGTTGATTGTACTCTTTCTTCATTTCTTGCTGCGAACCCATTATTTGCATTAATTACGGCTGAACCACTCATTGATGTAAATAATCTAAATGCGTTATCACCATTTGTGTTTGATGTTTCAACAGTACCAAAATTCAATTGTGCTAAATCTAACTTATCAGCATTCAGTACAATAACACCCTGCTCAGGATATACAGAACCATATTCAATAGATGCATCGTGCACCCCATTTAAGATTGAACCTGAAACTAAACTATATACTCTACCAATTTGTGTTGCTGCTTGTTGAGTATCTCCACTATTATCAATTAATGAAACTACAAAGTTAGATGAAGATACGGCTGGAGTTGCATTACCATCAAGCTGAGCTAAATGAAGTTCAAAGTTACCAGGATCAAGTCTATCTTTCAATCTAGCTCTATTAAGGTTGATTGCGTAAATATGTTGAGTTGATGTATTGTTAAACTTAAATACTCTCTGATTATCTGGAAGTAAGATTTGTGCGTATTGAGAATAGATAGCATTAGATGGAGAATCTTCATTCTGCCCTAATGAACCACTACCTTGGTTGTGTCCGTATGTTACTGAAAATTGTGATTCAGATGTAACTCCTGATGAAATTCCATCGAAAATCTCATAGTAATATTGTTTTTGAATATCTGATTGCGCTGATGATGTGTGAAATGTAGTTAATGTACCTACATTACCACTCCATAATCCTCTAGTCACTTTTTCTACACCACCTTCTACTACATCACCTACTTTTAGTGCTGTGTAAACTCTTTTTGATGTATTAAACGAACCTGCTGGTAAAATTGCCATATCTTTTCCCTATTTATTTTATAATGTTGAATCCAATGTATTACCTACTGAAATATCAGGATTGTTAGTAACAGTCAATTCAATTTCTGTTCTACCACCTGTTTCATTTCCAATACAGAATATTTTTGTTGAAATATCTGTATTATCTGCTAATACTTTAGTGTTAATTGTAAATGATGAATTTGTACTAATAGTCATACTTCTTCTATCTTCGTTAGCACCAACTGCATCTGTGTTGTTTGCTATTCCACTACCATCACCAATTATAGATGCTGCATCTGAATTCAATAACGTTACCGTATAACCTAATGTATCATTACCACCATTCTTAGTAGTTAATGTTACGGTTTGTGTTTGTCCACCTTCTTCTAAACTAATTGAGCTTGGGTTAGAATTAATAATTGGGATTCTAATTGTGTTTTTAGGAAGTGTTAACAACTTATATCGTAATGAGTAATTCTCATCTGTTACTGCCTCTACTATTGGCATGTTTTCAATTATGATTCCATAATAGTCTGAACCTAGCGGATGCGCTGGATTCCATAGTTCGTAATCTACTTCATCATCTGCCAATGCGAATTGACTGATTACAAAGAAGTCCCTACCTTTTGATAATAACTCTCGACCTTTCTTAGTTAGAATAGCGTCTACTGTTATTGATGAATTATCTAAATATCCCATAAATTTACCCTTTTACAATTTGTTTTCTATATATAAATATTAAAAAAAAACTTTTTACACTAACTTTTAATATTTTTGATTAGTATCTTTTGTTTCTGTCCTGTTTATCGTACTTCACACATAAATCTTCTTCACCACTATTGTTACTCATAGACTTCCTTAATACTTCTAAAATCTCTCTCTTTTCATCATAATTTTCGAATGGTGATTTCTGTGATGGTTTAATAAGTATATCAGTTTCTTTAGTTGCTGATTGTGAATCGAAATCAGATTCATCACTTTCAACAATATCTCTGTGTGGAACAATTGACCTACCCAACCGTATTTCCATTTCTTTCATTTCTTTGATAGTTCTCTGTACTTTGTTCAAACCATCTAACTCAGGATTTCTTTGTTTCTTCTCCTGTTGTTCTATAATTATCTCTTCTTCTAAAAAAGTTGAAACATTTGCTTCTGTTTTAGTGTTTGTAACCAATTTAATTTCTTTTTGCTTTCGTATCTTTTCTTCTTCAACACGCTTAACCATGTTTTCTTTTAACTTTTGTTTTTTAATAAGTATCTCTTCGGCCTTACGTTTAGCTTCTTCTTTTGTTTTTTCAACATCCCCATCTTTGATATTTTTTTCACCAACGATATCAGGATATTTTTCTTTAAGATATATTTCGAAATCAATTTTCATTTGTTTCAATTCTTCTCTGAACATATCTCTTCTTGCAACCTCATCAGCAAAAGCTTCTTTAATCTTTTGAAATCGCTCATCTTCAATTTGCCTACGTTCAATTTCTTCAATATAAATTCTACGTGTATCTTCTTCGTTATAATCTTTAACATCTAATACTGGGTCTGATAATATTTCCGTTTCTTTGGGATTTACTATAGAATCTATAATATTCTTAACGTTCCCATCAGCGATTGGCAATGGTTTTATTAAATTAATTAAATCCTGTTCACTCTTCTTATCATCTTTAGTGATTAGTATGTTATCCTTTAAAGGTTTACCTGTTTTTACTAATAATTCAGGTTCTTTTATTATCTTACTAATTTTAGTAGATTCATCAACCGGTCTTTTTGGGTTTTTAATCAATGGTCTAGATATACGCTCGGACATTCTATCTTCGATTAATCTGTTTAACCGATTACCTGTATTTCTTATGTTTCTTCTTATTGCCATATCTTATCTCCTATTAAAAGGGTGAACCATTTTTTATATCAAATTCTTTTCTTCTGAACATTTCTGCTTCACGACGTAGTAATTCTTTTTTGTATCTTAAATCAAACTCATCTGCTCTCGCATCTTCGATATCAATCATTTTTTCAATCTTACGTCTGAACTCTCTAAGTTCTCTTCTGTATTCTTGCAAACGTTTCCAATACAAATCATCGCTGATTATTAAATCATCAATATCTAATGTTCCTAACCCAGTTCCAGATATAACATCTAAGTTTCCTTCTTCTGAAGTTTGTGATGTGTTTATTAATACATTAGGGTCTGCTTTAAATATTTCTATTACAGGTTTGCCATCAGGTGTATGTGGTGAATTGGTTGTTAACGAATCCGATGTCATCTTACATCCTAAGAATCTTAAATTCTCAACTGCCAATGGTAACTCATCTGTTGATGTTTCTGATGGTACTAATGATGATGAATTTGGAAGATTCATTGATGCTGATAGTTCTGTATTAAAGAACAACTTTTTACGTTGTGCGTATTGAGATGGTTTACTATTTACAATAGTTGTTGCCAATGGGTTGTAGTTCCAACTACCATTAGAACCAGTATTCCAATTTAAACCATACCCAACATCAGAACCTAAATTATAAACAGGTATTATATATTTGTATGTTGAACCCGCATACATATCTCTAATTTTTGGATTACCCAATGCGTCTAAATCACTTTTTTGAGAAGTAATGATAAACATCTTATTCAAATCTATAGAATCACCTTCAAATAATATGTTCTCAGCTGATACGTTGATTATTGATTCGGATATTTCTGCTTCGTATCCAATTTTTTCTGCTGAGAAATTGTATGAGCTCGAAATCTCAGTTTCGAATAAATGGTTAGATGCACTTACAGGTCTAGCCATTGTAAGAATATGTGCATCATACATTGGTCTAGTCTGAGTTACCTGAGTTAGTGATTTAACTTTAGGTCTTTCTAAAATATGTGGTTCAATTAAGATACCTGAATTGTAATCAACCCTAGCTGGCATCGTTTGTCTGATTTGTTCGAATACCGACATATCGTATTTAGCAAGAATATCAATTGTATTATTGATTAAGTTTTTGTTTGAGTATTTTTTAAACACCTGTCTACGAACATAATCTAAATCTTCGTTTTGTTCGGTATAGCCAATCCTATTATCAGGATCGCCAATCAAATCATCTATTTCAAAATAACCTGTATGATTTATGATATCATCATTGTACATTTTAGTAGCGGCTAAATAAACACCTACCACATTTGAATCAACTGGTGCTGAATCGTATTGTGATTTTTCAACTTTATTTTCAGAATTGAGAACTGATGTTAATGGGTTATTTTCAACTCTAACTTTATTGTTCATAATATTGTTAGCACCGGCTGATGGTACTTTTGTGTAGTACTCTTCAGTTACACCAATCAAATCATCGTTTTCAAAATTAAATAATGATGCTGATAATATAGAACCATTCTGTGTGGTTGATACCTGTTGATTTGGGTGTTGTGATGCGTGTGAATCAGGATTGGCAATCGTTTTTAAATTAGAATCTGGTAAAAATCTAAACTTTAAATCAAAGTAGGCGGCTGTCATACTATTACCATGATACGATTCTCTAGATAATGTATGTTCATCAATTACCACATCTTTTAGTGGATTAGCCCAATATCTTATTTCTTGAATAGAACCACTCATAGGATTTACAGAATCCCATATAGATGGTGCGCCGGCTATTACTCCGAATGAGTTACCAAACTCAACAGTACCACTACTAACCCAAGCAGTATTGTAAGATGATTCAGTTGAACCATCGATTGATATACTAGCTGACTTACTTACTACTATTCTATCTTTTTTATTTTTTCTGTATTGTAATTTGTATATGTTATCTTTAGTTACATCATCAACTGAATTTTCTCTTTCAATTAATAACGTACTCATAAGTGAATCAAATATGTTTACATCATTTATAGATGCTGATTTATATCCACTACTTCCACTTAGATAAAAATGAATATTACCCCTATTATTAGTTAAATCATTTGGAGTGATTGATTCATATATCACTGCAAAATCATTTCCTTTTCTGATTATACCGGTATGTCTGTTTAAGTTTTGTTGAACTTGAAGTTCTATAACATCTAATGGATTAGGGTCATTAACTTCATACGTTTTTGGATTTATATCAGTAACCTTATCCCAAGGAACTGTAATGTAGTTATTCGCATCCATTCTTAAATGGTAAACAAATCTATCATGTTCCCAATACTGCCTTACATTATTTTCAATTATAGGGCCACCATATTCTCTAATTGATAAGAATGTTTGTGGGATACCATATGTAGCAATTAATGCTTTAACGGCTCTAGCAGAACCTTTTGTTTTTAGAAGATATGGAATATTGTTTACAATTCTTCGCCATACTTCATTATTAATTTGTTCGTGTGATTTAGATGGAAGTGAACCACTATTAGGTACATTACCAAACTTATCAGTTCCCAACCCAAACTCCCATAACTCAGATGTATCTTTACCATGTGTTAGTTTCCAACCCATAGATTTTGCCACATCATAAAGAAGTTCGTTTGGCATACCATCGTATGGGTGTTCTTCTCTTTCGTTAACAGATGTTAGTGCGTTTATATAAGACCAAGTTATATCAAAGTGATGTCCAATCATATCTACGAATAAAACATATTCTTTATTTAACGGGTCCTCAACAATTGCGGCTGGAACTATTTTTGTTAATCGTGCATCGTTAAGTGCATCGAATATACTAGCCGAATCTATTAACCCATTATAATGTGATATTCCTTGTGATGATGTAACACTATAATTTATATTTGGATATGTACTACTTTTCGGCCATGGCTCTAGTGGGTAATTGGAAGAACTATAATGCGTATATAACGAACCAGAAGATTCATTATACATCCAACGTTCCCAACCATCCATACCACTAACAACAGCACTTTTTCTAGATACAGATTGAGATATGTTAGTTACTGCCTCAGAACCACTCACCGATTCTAATGTGTTTATTCTTGAATCATAAGATTCTATAAGGCTCAATTTATATTTTAAATTGTTTACACGTTCTACAGCTGATGAGTATTTTACAAAGTTACCAAAGTGGGTATAATCTAAATTAAGATTTACACTACCAAATGAACCACTAATATATTTATCAATTATCTGTTGTGATGTTGATAGGTTGGTATCTAATAAATCATTCCAACTTTTTAAATCAGTACCTTGAGATTTACCATAGTTACCTGAATCAATCTTAAAGTTTGGTGATGAGAAATTTGGCTGGTCTTCCGGCTTATCAAATTCATATAATAGAATTCTTTCTATATATGATGCTATCAAAAACTTATCAATAGTACAATCAAATGGTGATAACCCATCTTTTAATGGTTTATATAACTTTACAATTACATTTGTAATTCTACCTGCATCTATTTGAGGATTATAAAACCTAACTGTTGTTGTTTTATCTATTCTTGAGTTATTAGATTGCCTAAGATAATTCACTCTAGGTTCTAAGTTGTAGAACTGTGCTCCAGTAGGTATAAAATAATATCTTGATTCATCAATCGGCTCGCCATCATTTCCTAATTCATTAGTAAAAAAGATTGGATTATCATCAGCATCTGATTGTTGAATCCAAACCGCAACACCAGAACTTACATCTAATGTAAATTTAGCACTACGGCCTGTTGTAGTATATATTCTTCCACCTGCACCATTGTCCATCTTTTCTACATAAAATTCAACCCAATGGTCTCCATCATTGGTTGGTGAAAAGAATGTTGGTGAGTCTTTAAACGTACTACTCGGGTGAAGTATGGTTTGTTCAACTTCACCTATTTTTTTATTATTAGCAAAACTAACATCGGTTATGATTGATATTTCATTATTACCAAAATTCAACCCAATATTTGGCATCCTAGTATCTTCGCCTGAGTGTGTATTCATTTGATTGAATAACGCTACTAAGCCATCCCTACCAGATGTGTTTTCTATTTGCAGTTCCAATTCGGTTGAATCGGAGTTTATGTTTATCACCTTCATTGTAGGTGATACTGATTTTAGGAAGTTATTAACAATACTATAATATCCTGATTCAAGCCCAGCTAATCTAATATCTCTTTCGGGATGTGTTAAGAAATTTATCTTTTGTGGTTCATCATCTTTTACATTATTACTCCAATTCAATACAGTATTATCAAGTGATTTAACCAACTTATCAGCAGAGTAGATATGAGATTCCATTCGTGAACCATTCTCTACAACATTTAGATATAAATCTGATTTCTCTAAATTAGCATGGTCTGCTAAGTCATACACTTGTACTCTCTCAACAGGTACTTTACCCGATACTAATAAATCTTTATTTTGGAATCTATCTATTGCCATATCTTATTACCTTGAATTACTTGGTGATACATTTGCCACTGCTATGGGGTCTGCCCCATCTGTGTTTGGCCATGGTGTCATATTCGAATTTGGTTTTAATGCTGTTACTGTAAATACAGATTTATTACCATATATAAAGTTTTGTCCGTTTCTAGAACCAACTTTACTTCTGATTTCCCACCTATCACCAACTTTCATTCCATTGTTATTTACTCTAAAAGTCAAACTGTGCATTGGGTATCGAGGCCCATTAGCAGAACTATATAACCCACCTACTTTTTTTGCTTGCCACGATGGTGCGTTTGGTGTTCTTCTAAGGTGAATATCCACCTCTTGTATAATTTCAGTCCATTGAGTTGTATTTCTCTGAGCCATTCCAACAGTTGCACTTATTTGTATATCACGTCCTGAATCTATAAGTTCTTGTGTAATTATATATCCACCATCTTGAAGTGGTGGTCCATATACTACCGAATCGAATGGAATTTCTTTAAAACCAGCCCATCTAACATACCCATCCGTAGAGTCTTTAACATTGTCATCGTAGTACGATATACCACTAAAGTGTGTGTTTTCTTCACCCCTACCCTTCTCATCTCTCCAAGATGGAGCGGATGGGGTTAGTTCATATCTACCACTAAACACATCATCAAACCCTTCTTCTTGAATAGCCGATTTGATAGAAACACCCTGCACATATAAATCTTGCTCATTGATTGGAGTTTGAGAAATTATATCTAATGGTACAACAGGTGTTGATACAAATAACTCATCTGATAACGTACCCAATGTACGTCTATATACAGCCATATCATATCCTTCATAGACTGCTGGTATTTTGTTAGTACCATAATCTTTATCCGAATCTTCTTCTAATGTATATGAAACAATTTGTTTAGAACTATTTCGTTTTATAGGTCTAAGGTCAACTGCTTCATGCTCTACTGTTGTATTAGATTGTTTGTTTGTTGCTGCCATTATCTTACCACTTTAAATATGAACCCATCGAAATATTGTTTGTTACCACTTCTATCAACTCTAAATTCAAATTGATAAAATCTCTCAGGTTGTAATGTATTAAATCTAAAATCAAAGAAGTTTCCTGTTGAATCACAACTAACCTTTGTATAAGTTGTATCAAATGGAATCAACACTAAATTTGTTTCTACATCTCTAACCTGGTAATAAGTAGTTGATGGGAGATATTTAATTTGGTTGTATGGCGCCGTATTGGTAAAACTTCTTTGAGGATATGTTTCTCTACCAACAACTCTTAATTTAGATGTTGATAATTCTTTATATTCTGTTTTTAGGTTCTTCATATATAATGTAATATCATCTGCTGTTAATGATGATAGTGAACCAGTCGTAAAAGAAGAGTCATCCCATTTAACTTCTAAAGTAGGAACATATATAGTATGAGTATTATTTGAGAAGAATTTAGATGAACCATACTTTAGAGTATTAGATTCTTCTGAACTCTCTCTTTTAATTAAGAATCCATCATTTGGTCTAGAACCAGATAACATATCTGTTACATAGTTTGTAACATCTGTATTTAGGTTGGTGTTATATTTACTAAATGTTTGTGAATACTTTGTGTTATTAATAGATGAGGTGTACCAAGTAGCACCTCCTGAATTCTTACTCCAACCTGCTTCTGATATAGCTGCTGTTGATATACTACCTGAATATGTTATTTTAAAATCATCCAATGAGCCCGTTTTAGGAGAATTCGTTGAGTTGAAATATGTATATGCAAATATATAGTTCCCAGTCTTTGTAGGTTCAAATGATATAGATTGAGTTGCCGAATTAGTAAATGTAGATACCAACCCCTCTACCCCGGTTGTCATATTTAAACCATCGGCATCATATATTGTAAAATCTATTTCGCTAAAATCGCCTGGAATTAAAGATGATGATATCTGATAGTTAACACCTTTTTGAAGTTCTATTGAGTATTGTGCATCTGCCCCACCCTCACTAGCGTATAAATTTAATTTAGATTCAGAAGCAAACATTCTAACCTTTGAGTCTACAGTATGATTAACTCTATTTCTTAGTTTAAAATTACCTTCGTTCTGAGTAAACGTATCCCATATTATTAAATTACCTTCTTTTTGATAAACATAAACTTCATCGAATGAACCAGTTGTTGTAGTACCATCACCACTTCCATCAAAGAATGTGAATCTTAATTCATGCACACCATCAGCGGTTGCTTGTAAATCAAATGATTGTGTTGATGATGCGGTTATAGCACCTACCATACCAGCATAATCACCTTCAGTTTTAAGAACACCATTAGGGTCTTTAATTCTAAATGCAACATCATCAAATGATGCAGGGTCTATTTGAAATTGTACACCATAGTTAATATTATTTTGTAAGTATGCTGGAAATACTAAGGTAGTTCCTGAGAAGTTAGATGCTGATATAATTAATCTACTATTTTCAACTGATGCGAATGGTGTATTACCATTAAAATCGTTAACTGATTCTGTTAAAAACGCAGAACCACTTCCTTCTGAAAATCCTTCATATAATACAACTCCTGATTTTGGTGTTGTTTCTACATCAACCCCATTAAAGACTTGGGTTTCACCTACATTCCATAATAACTTACCTTCACGTCGTTCCCAAGAACAACCATCAGAAGTATATGGTGTATCGCTATACTGACCCATACCCTCAGACCAACTTTGTGATACAGGGTAAACTTCCAATTTATATTCAGATAGTACTTCAGTTTCACTAACCGATGTTAAGTTTAGTTGATACTTTGCAGTTGATGGTATTTCGTTTGATGATACTGATTTGGATATTTCAGTTAAATCGAATTTAGATAATATTCTAGTATTACCCACAAACAATCCGTTATCATAAACTTTACTAACCTCTAAGAGCTCATCCAATCCTGTGTTTTGTACTTTACGAGTAGTTAACTCATAAATCGTAGTATCTTTTTGTCCGTATATTCTGTAAATCATAGTGTTTCCTCTTTAGAAAGATTGTGTTATAACCTGTCCTCTAATATCTGTGTTTGGGAATTTCACTTCAAATATCGATGGGTCTTTAGGTGGGAATATTATACCCCCTTTAGTTGCGTTAAGTATGCTATATTTATTCGGTGAGTAATTTCCGTTAAACTTATTAACTATTTGTAAACCACCCTTACCTTGCTTATCAGGTCTAACTACAGTTTGTACACCATCTACTTTATCAATCTCAACATACAATTTAGATAAATTAATCGGTTCATTAATTCTCCAATTATCTATATCAAAATAACTCTTTAACCTATCAATGGCTCTTAGTAAAACTTCGTTAGAGTTAAACTCAGGTAGAACTATAATTTCAAACATAACCCCAATATTTACAATGTGTGCATCTTTGATATTAACTGCATCAGTTAACATTCTGTGATATGATATATAATTTTTTAAGTTATATTTAGTTGCCTTATTTAGTGGTGTTAAGTTCTTTTCGTTATTGTACCCACAAGTATACAAATTCAATGCTAATGGGTTTGGTATTTCAGTATTAATATACTGACCATCTACCTTAGATTGTTCTAATTGATAATCTTGAACTAAGTATGCTTTAGCTACTGAACCGAATTGTGGTGGAAGTGCGTAACATCTCATTACATAATCTTCTCTAGTTACAGTTCTGTTTTGTGCTGCAAAGAATGCCATAGCATTCTGTCTAATTTCTTCTTGAGATTCTGTAGTTTTACCACCCACAGCTGCGTTTGGATTTGAACATGCTATTGATTGTTTACAAAATTTAACTAAATTAGTATTTAGATTTATTTCGTTTTTAAATGTAACTGATGTTGATATAACATCAACTAAATCATTTGCCGGAACATTATCACCAATACCATTACCTACTAAGTAAGTAACAGTTAATTTTGTGTTCTGAGGTGCTACACCATATGTTTTAGTGTATAAGAAATTAGATGGGTCTAATGTTGTATCTAAGTTCTGATGTTCTTTGTAAAGAGCTGACCCAACATTATCAGGATTAGGAATTATTTCTTCATCTGCATTTGATGATATACCAGCACCAAATCCAATAACCATAATTCCATCATCTTCAAAGTTTGTGATATATCTTTTAGGTACTCTGTTTAATTCTAATAAATAAGGAGTATCACCACTATACTGATGTAGGTATGTTGAATTATCTTCGTTATTATCAATTTGTTCAAACACAGTATCTTGTGCTAAGTAAGGAACTCTAGTCCAAGTATCACCATCCGAATCGGATATGTTTTTTACTCTTATTAAGTTTTCTTCTGCAATCTTAATCTTATCATATATTTTAGCCGCTCCAAAAGTAAACTCTTTGGTTTTCTCTTTTCCACTTGTAGCTTTAACTTGCTTCTTTATTAAGTAATAAACAGGTAGGTTTGTGTTCTCATCTATCTGATATACTGAAACTTCTGTTGGGTCGAATGATGATGAAAACGCAAAATCAATAGATGATATTGTTGTAAACTCTACATTAGAATATTCAGTTGAACCAATAACCATACCTTGATTTACTGTCATAGCATAATCAAAATCAGGTTTTACATTATCACCAGTACCAGTCGCTGGAAGCAATTGAAATACATCCATTGTTACGGATGCTGGGATAATG
>Ga0115008_10001168_pt1 | contig 20905 bp, 22 predicted proteins | sample FraStrMetagenome_FD_87164 | JGI IMG/M metagenome (GOLD analysis project Ga0115008, IMG submission 87164) | Marine eukaryotic phytoplankton communities from Arctic Ocean - Fram Strait ARC3M Metagenome | ecosystem: Environmental > Aquatic > Marine > Oceanic | place: Fram Strait | collected...
CTTAGATGTTCTCGGCTGAAGAACTTTAGTTTTGTATTGCTTACTGGAATTACACTTGCTTTTCCGCGAATGTGCGAGGGATAGTTTCCATTCTTCCGGAAGATCCTGATAGGCGAACGCAGGTTGTTGATTATTGCTGCGTCCCATGGAGTGCTCTCCCTTTTTTATGATCGAATTGTAAACACAAAAAATTTCTCATTCAGTTGACCCTCTTTACAACATCTTTTGAAAACGTTGTGCGCAATCTTTTTGTTCGATGACTCTCTATTCGGAAGTAATTTCGCAAGACAAATGAAAAATTGCAGATAAGTCGCATGATTTGCAAAGTCATTCGATAATGCATCCTCGAAGGTGTCGCAAGCGATATCAAACGCATTTGCTTTATCTGCATCATCTGATGAATAAGCACACGCATTTAACACAGCAGTGTATGTGTACTCATTTGCAGTTTGATTACGTCGCTTCGATCTTTGGAGTAATTTATACGCTTTTATTGCCTTTCGATTATCATCACTTTTTGCGTAGGCATTTATACATGTTGTATAGCAGAACTTATTTGGTTGTACTTGAGCGGGATTTAGTTTGTATGATGATGATGAAAATGATTCCATCTGCTCAAGAATAAAATCCGCCCGGTGGGGACAAAGTGCGTTGGCCCATGCAAAGATAACTGAATTGTAGGATAAGACGTCAGGCGCGATAGAACAATTAGAGTCGGTCATGTAACATCTGTTCATATGCTGAAGTAAATTTTCTGCCTTTGTCGCTGCAACGACACTACCAACTCTTGCATATGCATCTAAAACAGTATTGTACGTCTGAACATTTGGTTTTATTGATCTATCCGTTCCAATCTCGTATTCCGCTTCCATTTTGTTGAGAATGTCAGCAGCTCTCTCTGCAGATCCTTCCGAGGCAGTTTTTGCCCAAGCAGAAATGACAGTTGTATAGGAAACAACATCTGGCTTGACATTGTGCAATATTTTCCCTTCAATGGATGTCAACTCAATCATTCCTTTGAATACACCTTCGCAACGTAGGGCTGCATTTTCGTCCCCAGACCTACTCCATGCATCGATCAATGTATTACACATAAGTGTAGTTACAACAGCGTTTTCGTTTCCCGCTTGTCTCTCTTCGACCATTCTCATTATAATTCTGTGTATCATTAGGGCGGAAAATTTGCTCCTTCGCTTTGCCCAAGCATTCAAAATTGGAGGAACCTGTTCCAATACGCGTTTCGTTAGTTTTCCCACTGGTGTATTCTCTAAGCAGCGATCCATCCATCTCAACCACGTGTATTCTCTAGCTGTTTTGATTTGCTCGCCGAATTCTCCAAATAAACTATCGCCTACTACGTTCATATCGTCAATTTCGCGAAAGAATAATTCGAGAAACGGCCTTGCAGCGACGAATTCGCCCCCATCATCAATCTTTAACTTAAGCTTCAGATTTTTCCGTAAATGTGTGAAAGAACGTTTCGGACTGACCCGAGATTGAGTCGTCAGAAATATATTCGCACGTCTGCGATTGGGAACGCATATCGAGAGAAGGGAATCATCTACGTGAGAAGAATCCAAACAGATGAAACTGGCTGCATCGGCAAAATTCGGAGTCAAATAATGCCATACAAGATAAAACATCGACGTTAAAGTGATTAGGGATGTAAGTGAAAGCATTGAGCGTTCGATTAAGGACTTGCTGGTTGAAAAGCGGTAGTGATTGTTTTGAATATATATGTTACGAGTATGACGTACGAGTACATGTCGTTGAGAAAAGAGACTTTTTCGTGTTCCCTGTCAAATGTCAAAATTAGAGAGATAAAAAACGCGGCCGGTTCCACACACGTGGGACGGCTGAGACTTTGGGACGAACAAAGGTTTTTGGATGGACCTTTGTTGTAGGAAGTAGAAGGATCTTTGAGTGTACGAACATATCTGTCGTCGATTACAGCGAGGATGAAACCTGTGGGTGACCCGGACAACGTTTTTTCTTTAGGTTTTCGTACATACTGAAAAATGATCTCATATGAGGCCATTGACATGTAATCTGTAATATATAAGAGAAACATGTTTAGGTGTATGGACCGTCGTTGGGCAACAAATGGATGGTGTCTACCCATTTTCTAAATCAGTATAGCGTTATAGTAGTGTCATCTAGCGGGAGGAGAGGAAATCTACTACTCTGGATGAGAGGTCAAAAATGTTGACACACCGAAAATAAAGTTCATTTCAACTATTTGAATTAATCTCCCCCCACCCTTCGTGCTTTCCTTTGGAAACTTTATTAACCCAAGCTCGTTTGGTATCTCTAAGAGTGTATTCTACCGAATTGTTTCTCAATTTCCAGCGTCCCCACGCTACTTGTTTCTCCTCTGCTAACGTTCCTGGCCTGACGAGGTCTCCTTCAGAAACAATTGTATTCGGTTTCTTTTTGGACTTCTTCCCCTGTCTCAAGTTCGTGAGAGCTCTCTTTTCTTCCTTGGAATCTATGACGTGCGCCACATACTTCCATCGTTTATTGTACCTATCACCAAATTTTTCAATATTTTTGTTTGCATTATCAACCAAAGTTTTACATTTACTGCTCATAGAAGTGGCCTTCTTATCTTCATCGACATCGACAGTATACATACGTTTGTCCATAGCTTCTTGAGCTTTTACAAATTCCTTTTCTTGCGTCTTCTTGTAAAGTGTATCAATATCATGAACGTCATCGACCGGAGTCATTTTGGACGAAAAATCTTTCAAATCAGTGTAGGGCTGCTCGGTAAATACACCAGGAGCCACTTCCTCATAATGCTCATACGCTGCCTTAATATGCTCTTTCGCCTTTTTATCAACATACGCCTGCACATCATCGAACACTTCTACTTCACCCTTTGCTCGAATCTGTTCTTCTTCATGTTGAAGCGCCACAACTGCCGCTACCCTTGCGGCCCGAATATTATACTTCTGTGCAATGACATGTACCACATACTCGTGACTGGTAACAGCCTCCGATTTCTGCATCCCCTCCATCAAAGTACAATACTCCCCATAAATACTCTTGGCCATCCTCTCATCCAACCAACTCAGCACCACCCGAGCATCGTACAAACTATCAAATTCATCCCCAAATCCAGCCCTCGGTCGATTCTCAAAATCTTCCGCTGATATAACTTTAGCCTTACTTTTCCATCGCGGTTGGTCTGGATCGGCACATTCTAAATCGGGTGGTTCGAAACGATGTTTCACAAAGGATTGGGCATGATGAAATTGTTCTGCCGCCTCGACGTCGGTGGTGGTGTCCGTTGTAGCAAATGGTCGATATCGGTTTCCATGTCGTATGCCTACGCTTCTGTGCAGCGAGGATATGCGACGGATGGATGGATTGGATGCGTATCGAGTAGCAAGCATGATTTATCCCATGTGTATGTGTATGTGTATGGGTGTAGTGGTGGGTGGAAGGTATAGTAGTTTCAGGAGGAGTGTGTGCGTGTGTCTTTATTTGAGAGAGAGAGAGAGAGAGAGAGAGTACCGGTATGTGAGTTTCGTGGTTCGTGGTGGCTTGGAGGCAGTGCGCAGTGCTGGGTCGAAGCTTGAAGCTTGGACCGTTCTCCAAATCTCGTAGCCATTACCATCACCGCGACAGCAACTCGAGTGACAACGGGGGTGTGAAAGTTCGCTTATGGGGTGCGAGAGTTCTGATATTGTTCAATCGTACATGGCAAATAGCAACGAGTCGCGCGAACTGTACACGTACACGTATACACAAATCTCTCATCATTTATCTCATATATATTATATATTTCTCATACCGGTATTAATACATGTACCCAACTCTTTTCTGTTTCTACTCTCTCTGCAATGACGACGACAGATGGACAAAATGATGACCACCTAAACAGCAACGACAGTATGAGCAGCATTCAGGGGGATGACGATGCTACCAGCCAACAATCATCCGTTATAGAAGGTGTTCTAAGTGATGTGCCACTCATGCCGAATTCGAATGATGATGATGGTGTAAATGGTGGTGTAAATAATAATCCATTATCTGGCAAGGGCAAGACGATCCAAAACTTGGTTCAATCGCAAGTGGCGAACCATGTACTTTATCTCTCTTCGCCGAGGAGGAAAAAGGTAGCGGCTGTATACCAAGCGTTAAATGTGTATGAAAAACGGCGATGTAAGTCGTACGAGGATCAAATTCAATCGACTGAGCTGTATTGGCAAGCTATTGTGAGAATGGTGGAGAGAAGTATTCGAGAGGTGCAAACGTATGAGAATTGTATGCGGGGGAGGGCTAATGCTGATCTTGACTATGCTAGATATTTGCGTGCGACTGCGAATACTTGTTTCGTTGATTTTGATAGTTTGGATAAGAATACGTGTGAGGAAGGCGTCGATGAGAAATGTGGTAAAACGTCTAGAATTTTAGAAACAGATTTGCTGGATGTCCTAGATCACGATGGAAACTTGGCTCGGGAATCGAGAGAACAGTTAGAATGTTCACAGAAAGAGCTGGCATCAGAACATTTCCTTAAATCGTTCAGCACCTCTTCGAACAGTCTAGCGAACGAATACGAAGCGAACGCACGCTTGATATACAAGGAATATGTCAAAGTCTTAACCGAGATAAGGGGAGATCTTAGGAAGACATTAGCTCATGTCAATCAGTTAGGAGAAGATATAGTAAGAGAATTAAGAACCGGGCATATGAATGTGAAGTTGGTCTGGGAAGCATATTCGCGTGCCGTCGAGCCCAATAACAAAGGGATTATAGACGTGTGGCTATGTGAAGCACGCTATCGCTTAATGACTGCTTTTCTTTCCATCTGTTGGAGAAAATGTTCGCAAGAAATGGCGAAACTTGTTCATTATGTAAAAACGAAATATTTTGAACGGGAGCAATGCATTCAAAATTGTATAACTTCTTTTTGTCATAGTCAAGAATTTCACTGGTTTAAATTACCATCAACGTCGCGAGAATCATTGAGATGGGCAGTAAATAATAAAGTTGAGAAACAAGATGAGTTGGATGCTAAAACAAGCTCTCTTATTCATATAGAAGCAAATCGGTTACAGAAGTCCAACAATACACCTAACGACGAGATGGATCGCGTGCAGGATGAAAATTCTTTTAAAGTTTTGAATTTCGATGAAGGCAAGTCAAGGAATAGAAATATCGAACTAGCCCATCCCCTCGCAAGTGAACTGATTTTGTCTCTAAAAATACTTGAGAGAAGAAGTTCGAGTTTTATTTCTAGCTTTAAGAAATCTCTCGCGATTGAGACATCTGATGGGTACCTGCATTTTTTCGACGTTACTGATGAGTTAACAAATTTATCAAAAGCAAATAATGCTCCAAGATTAAAAGACGTGTTTGAGGCGCTGTTGCCTTCTATAGATGTGCCTTTGTTTGAAGATGTGCTCTCGTCAGACAAAGGTAATTCATCGCATAGCAACAATGCACAGGCGCGAGAGTGGCACGATTTATTGAAGCCGACACTTTCCCTCTGCCTTCCTTATTGTTCGATTTATATGAATTATGACAAAAAGAGTGAAAATTCGGTGGCGGAGATCACAGAAAAGTTTCCAACCTCCGGTGCAACTAGTTTGTTTACAAAATATACTACAAGAATGTTTTATTTACGTGCTGAAAATTCAGCTTTGCTTGGCGATTGGGTCTCAGAATTACAAAATGTACGACGTTAAAGCCTTGTATAACTATCAACGAACCCAATATATCTTTTCAAAATCTGCGAGGATGAAAAACCAGCATTTCCTCTGTTGGACCAAATTGATGGAGTTCTTCGGAAGGACAACGATTTTTCCATTCATTCTTGCCCATCGACAGTTTACAATATCGTTGAAACGTAATCATTTCTTCTCCTGCGAACGCTTTTGTTTGAGCTCGTTATAAGGATCTCCTCCTCAATACACCGTTCATTAGTTCTCTTTTATCCCTTTTTGTAGTTGACAATTGACAAGTATAAGTCTTAAAACATAGGTAGGAATGCTTCTGTATCCATAAAGTTATGTACTTAATTAGGAACAGATTTTCCCTTAATTAAGGAAAAATCTCCGGTAGACTACCGGTCGACACACTAGAGAGAGAGTACAGAGTCGCAAATCTCATCATTCGTCTTATCCATCATCTATCGTCATATGTCAAATCATCAATCATCATCATAATATTGAGATACTTGAACTCACACACAACAGATTTGTACAGGAGCACAGCTAATAGCACAAATCATCGCAACGTTTTTTACCACAAACACCTACATACACATTTGATATTTACTCAATCTCTGTTCATTGGAAACGAAGGACGCAAGTTTAGAATTGTGACAGGACCAGCATCCAATCGTTCGTTCGTACCTACTTACTTACATCAAAAATCATGACGACTAGATATTATACCCTCTTATTAGCAACGAAACAGCAACACAGTCGACAAAAGCTTCTGTCCTGCATCTCATCCGTTACCACTGCTTCTTCTCTCGATAGAGTGAGCTGGACTCTACGTCGATCTTCTTCGTCGTCGTCATCCTCATCAACTCCGAAAGAAGGAAGCTCGAGCAATCGGTTGGTATGGACCGTCGGAAAGAATCCCATTGTAGAGCAGCTTTGGTCTATGAGACACCAGTCGAAATTACGAGCTAAGAAAGTGTGTGCGGTTGATGGCTCGTATACTGTCACGAAAGGTAAGGATGTGTTGAGGCATCCGTCTCATTCTGAGACCAAAATCAAGTATCCGTTTTCAGTTGATGAGTTTTTGTTGGAGAGTTATAAGAATCCGTGGGGTCAGATGCGTTTTGGAAAAATATTGGAGGATCTCGATGCGATGGCGGGAAATGTGGCCTTCAAACATTGTTCCGTAGGGAACCCTTTAATTGTTACGGCTGGCGTTGATAGAATTCGGTTGCGCAGAAGACCGATTATTGGAGCCGATCAAAGCTTGTCGGGTAAAGTTACTTGGGTTGGAAAGAGTTCGATGGAAATCAGAATGCAATGTTCGGATAGTGAAGAAGGCGAATGGTTGGAAGCATATTTTACTTTCGTAGCAAGAGATCCGGAGACTCACAAGGCGTTGCTTATCGAACAACTCCTTCCACAAACTACAGAGGTATGTTTTGTCTTCTTAACTAGCATTCTCAAGTTTTGACTGAACCTTGATTCATTAGGAACAAGCGTTTTTTGAGCTTGGTGCGTTGAAAGCAGCGCACAAGAAGAAATTAAGAAAATCGCAGATAAGGGTTGGCGAAGCTCTGAATGAAGCCCAGTTGGCTATAGATAAGAAAGCTGCTGAACTTCTTCAGGAAGCAGGAGTGCTATTGAAAATGCCCTCTCTTGCAGATCCCAATACAATATTAATGGATGCAACAGAAATGCAAAATGCGCATATAGCTCAGCCTCAGGTACGAAATATGAGCGAGCGAATTTTTGGTGGATTCTTAATGAGGAGGGCCTTTGAACTGGCTTTTTCGGCGGCTTATATGTTTGGGGGCTCTCTTCCAAACTTTCTTGAACTAGACGATGTCTCATTTGAGTCTCCTGTAGACGTTGGAGATCTACTCGTGTTTAAAGCCCGCGTCCTGCATACGATGCCTGAAGGTGGAAATCTTGGTCGTTATGTTGAAGATCATGATGGTATGCCACTTATTATAATTGAAGTAGAAGCGTGGATCGCAGAACCCACGAAAGCCACGGCTCGAGTCGCAAATCATTTCTACTTCACATTCTCATTACCTGACAAAGGTACGTGCAAGCGTGTACTTCCCGGTACACTAGAACAGGCGAGAAAGATGGCTACAAGGATAAGTGCAATAAAGGAACGCGCCGCGATGAATTAAGTTCTCTATCGCATAAACTACCTGAATAGACGCTTCGATTTCATCACAAATATTTTTGTCATCAACGGGAAAAAGATGCTGATAAATTGAGGCACTTGCTAACAGTGTATCGATGCTTATGTTCTTCGATCGTTTCGTTGAAGCCAATGAGGCATTGTTTTCGCCCATTCGCTGCAAATGTTCCATCAGTAAAAATGAATCTGAATAACCAACGGATATGGTATCTACATCTGTAGTTGGTAATTGAAACCCAGCAGATAAAAGTAGATTTCCTACATCTGACACATCTACCATCGGATGAATGTGTGGGAAAATCCCTCCTTCCCTCTCCATTTCGGCCAGAACTAATGACGAGCGTAACTCGATCAGAGATGATACTCCTATCATTGCAAACATAATTCCACCGATCCCATCCAACGAATCATCGGAACGAAGAGCACGGTACACATGTCCAGCCCCTAATCAAATGTCAAAAGTGCCAAGGGAGACCCGCTTCCCGTCGAATATCATCAAGACAGTCCACCAGATGGCTTGCGACTTCATCTCGAATGTAATCAAGATTACAATATTAGCTGCGGACGTTCGTTGGATATGTTTGACTCCTTTATCGAAAACAAACGATGATTCGTCTATGGTCGAGGATGACGATGAGGAGAGAAAACGTTTCGTAAAATTATCAATGCGAAACTGCGGGCGTATCATATATCCACCGTCGGTAATGGGTTAGCATCTGTCAGATTCGAAGGTGATAATTTAGGTGTCGTTCGATAATTTACAATAAAATTTTATTTATTGATCTTTTTATTTCAAATCAAGTACTGTGTACCCTTAAATTCTGGAAAAACTGTCACAATGTAAGTGATATCTCAACAATCAACAAAGTTGCATACGTATATAAGTATTTTAGATTTATTAATAATTTTTACGTTACTTCCTACAGACCAGTATGAGTGAAGATACAAAACAACCTGCTATTTCTTTCGTTGCTGTCACACTTAAGATTTTTATGCAGTTACGCAGGAGATCCCCACATCTAGCTTAACGAAGGTGCCGACGAGTCAGCATCTTCCTTAGAGCTTCCCATTCACAATTGCCAGGCAAAAACTCTGGGATAACTGCCAATTTTGCCGCATGCGCCAGTACCTTCTCATCAGGATATTTGATTTTCTGTCCTGTCTGGAGACAACTTAACTGTGTCTGACACGACTTGTCAAAATAGTACGCCAAGACCCATGCCTCTCCCAAAGTCTTGCCAAATGTGCAAAATCCGTGATTCTCCATTAGAAGCGTATTGACATTTTTATCCTTAATGGCACTGCCTATAACAGCCTGCTCCTCGTAGTCATTGCTCTGACCAGACCATGGTAGGCGTGCCACACTCCCGATGAATGGAGCAGCCTCTTGCGCCAATGGCATAAAACCCATCGCCAGGCAAGAAACGGCCGTGGTAGCGGGCGTGTGCAAGTGGACAACCGCTTTGATATCACTGCGAGCATTGTATACAGCTTGGTGTATAACATCAGCTGTGATATTTCCAGAACTCTTTACGAGATCCTGAGGTCCAATGTCGTCAAACATTCGGCTACCCGGCGTGATTAAGAAACTCCCGTCTGAAAGAAGCACTGAAATATGGTTCCATACAAGTTCGTCCATCCCAAAGTCTCGAGTAATCCTGTAGGCCTCGCTCAGCTCTACTCTCATTTGCTGCTCTTCAAGTCGTAAATTGCCTCTTTCGTCGAGAGTGTCTGCGATCTGATTAGAGATATCTTCCACCAGCTCTTTGCGCACATATGTCGTATTGGTGGCAAAATGGGGAGTTATAGTACAATTGTTCAGGTTCCAGAGCTCGTGGTCCAATGGCAGCGGTTCAGGATCGGTGGTATCAAGAATTGCATGTCGGATAAGGCCTTCTTTTAGGGCTCTTAACATACCAGCTGTCTCAACAACCTTACCACGCGCCATGTTAATGAAAATTGCTGTGTCTTTCATAATCGTAAATGACGAGTAGTTGATTAAAGATGTAGTTGCTGGGGTTAGAGGGCACATCGGCACTACGACATCGCACGTGCTCAACAAATCAGCGATGCCGATATGACGCATTTGGTAAGTCCCTTCTATAAATCTGCATCTAATATCCTTAGGGATATGATACACAAGATCACAGCTGTTAGAAAGTGTCCTGATTTTTTTTCGCGGTCTCAATGGCAATTGCTCCCATTCCAATGAATCCTATTTTGCTGCAATTAAGATCTACTCCATCTGAATTCCAAGAAAGGTCCCACGATGCCCCAGGGAACGGAACACCAACATTTTGAAAACCGTTTCGTAATCCAAAAATGATATTTGCAAGAAGGTAGTCCGCCACCGACTTTACAATTTGGGAACGGCCAGCACGGCGAACACGAATTCCGCGTTCTTCGGCTGCCTCTATGCATATATGATCAAGTCCTGACGACAAAGTCACAATCAATCGCGTGGTGTTGGGGAGGGCCATTATCATCTCACGAGTAAGTTTCTCCTTGATGTTCACCACCAACACATCTATACCAAATTTTAAATCCTCATCCAAGTTTTTGACGGAGTACTTTATCATTGACTGTGGTTGGGGTACAACAGGCGGCATGCTCAAGAACATGACATCAAAGGGCTTTCGGACGGCAATCATCACCCATTTAAAAATACCTTGATCGGCCTGACCAATACGTTGAATAATCTTCAAACGTTGCGCCTTTAGGATTTCCAAATTTCGCCCTGTATAATTATTTGACTCAATCATGTCTTTTATCTTCTTCACATGGCCATGTAACGACGACATGGTTTTATCAGTGCAGTCTGTGAATTGTGCTTCTGTCCAACCCGCTTTTCTTGCTAAATTGATACATTGGTGAGAAGTAATCCAGTCATCAACATGATATTCCTTAACGAAAGCATCTATTTCTTCGTTTCCGTCGCCCTTTGCGTCCCCTCGCATCAAATCAAAAATGACGAGCCAGCCACCACCTTTTGTCACGCGGAAAGCTTCCTTGAAAACATAGAATTTATCGAATTTATGGAAGAACGACTCCTGACAAATGCAACCGTCGAACCAATTGTTAGCATGCGATCGAAGTCTCTGAAAACTGCCGAGATGTACGTCGATCTGTCTCCCTAACCCATGCTCATCGGATAAGGACGGTTCTTAGAACTAAGAGTTTGGCAGATATCCATACATGTGACATGAATGTTTTTGTTTTGCTTACAAATGTGTCTAGCAGCAGCTCCATTTCCAGCACCTACGTTAAGGTAGTGAGCTTTAACAGGATTGCCAGCAGATCCAATTTGAGATGAAAGCGCTCTAAAGGCTGGACACATTCCATTGACTCGTTTCCATAACAAATCAAACATCTGGTCAGTAGACTGGTGCATCACCGTCTCTAATCCTAGCAGTTTTGGATTTCCATCAAGCCTATTCATTAGGTCATGAAACACACGTTTGTTATCTACATCGATGTTGGCGACAACATCATGAAGGCTCAACTTCTTCTGCATAACCCTGGATCCCAACTCAAATGTTTCTTTGAAGGAAAGGTCGGATTTATTCGACAGAGCGAAGACTTTCGCGATTCCTCCTAAATCGATCAATCCATCGAGAGCCTCGAAGATTTCTTTTTCTTCGAGAGCAAGAATGGAACGATCTCTTTCTTCTTGTTCTACGGGCGAAAAGTCATCCGAAAGGGAAACGATAGCCTTGCATTGGATCGTATCAATAAATTCTGCAGTGAATGTTGGACATGCTCGAGAGCATAGTACAATGATATCCCATTGGTTTTCTACAGCAAATACCTCCTCCCAGGGCATATACGCTCGGGGCGGGATCCTTGAACTCTCAAGTAATTTATTAGGGCTAGGATCACTTATCAACACTTTGTCTGTTTCTCTCGTCAGTAAATGATAAAGCTCTAGAGAAAGTGAAGAGATACCTAGCAGGGCAATATTACTGTTTGCCCAACGCTTTGCCTTCATAAGAGTGAGAATCGATCCTAAGGAAGAAAAGGCTGCACTCTTTGGCACAACATTACTCATGATAAATTCCTCGTTCAAAATTTCCTGAGGAATCGGTGCTTTGATGATCCTTTGTTTCGAATGCGAACGAGAACGAGAAAACAAATCGCCAGGAGATTTTTTCTCCTCGTCATCACATGACGAATTCAAATGAAACTCTTGTAATTTTCTGCTTTCTTGATATATGTGTGAAAGATCTTCTGTTTGTAGGTCACCCGGTATACAAAGCATGTTGGTCTTGGTGAAACAAAGAAGCTCCAAGGAGAGGGCACTGAGAAGTTTTTTTCGATTATAATTTGTTTGAACGTCTGGTGTGTTGAAATAGACCAGAATTCCGGCCGAACCCAATTTTGGCAAAAAGGAACACTTCGCTTTCGTATTGCAAGCTTTGCGATGTAGGTATAAGGTCGCTTCATCAAGACTGTGCCATTGCACTCCGAGGCATCCAAAATCAACGTGAGCAGCAGATACAGTGAATTCGCCGTAGTGGTTGACGACCACAAGCCCACCACCTATACCATCAAGAAGGAAACTTCTCATCTTGAAAGGCACCTGACCATTATGAAGATCATCACGAGATCCCGTACTCTCCATTTTAAATCTAAACTTTATATCAGTTGAATAAATTTTCTTGTTTTGACCCGTTTCTTGAGAAATTATGAAAGTTGTGAGAACATGTACTGACGAACCCCAAAATCGGCAAATTCTGCGGTGAAAGATTGTGTACGCATAATTTTTAAATCTGTATGCTTTTATTGTTTGTTAACTTCTCTACGTATATTTATTAATAAATATGTAGATCTATAGACTATAAATAATTTATTAATTGCAATAGCATGACTATACGTATCATCAAGAAGGAAACTTCTCATCTTGAAAGGCACCTGACCATTCTGAAGATCATCACGAGATCCCGTACTCTCCATTTTAAATCTAAAATTTATACTTGAAGTATCATGTTACCATACAAGTGTACATTTATACGTCTGTTTCCAATCGTCAATACATATATTTAATAGACTATAAATAATCTATTAATAAATGTATAGACTATAAATAATTTATTAATTGCAGTATCATGATACCTAAAAAATTAAGGGAACTGCTTCTTTACGAGTAGATCGGTAGCGATGACGCATCAGCGACTTGTATTTAAGACTTCGTTTTTAGGTCATAATCAATGACTCTCTATTGATATTTATTTTGCATGTTATTTTGCATGTTCATCTCGCTACATTCGTTTTCCAATGATTTTAAATGTTTCTCAATACCGGTATATATATTTTTTAATCGAAGTCGAAGTAGTATGTTATTTTTATGGGATGTTTCAGGCCTAATAATTTTAGGTCGATAGAAAAACTAAAAAGTGTATAATATAGTTACCACTTTTCGCTGCAAGGGACCTTGAGGGGGTCTTGAAAGGATTATTGCTTTCATGGAATATTTATGCTGGGTATAAAAATATGACAAACAGACAAGCATTTGATTTGATACATTACTCGTCGACCTAAAACGCATAATTCTATATTTTTTCCATTATACAATTCAAGCGTATACAGTGTAAATTTTTCTTCGTATGCGTATACTTATTGTAAAAATTGTTTAGCAATATCTTTCCTAATGCATGGGTAATCCTTTTATGCGTGATGTAAAGATCCCCCAAGCAAACACCTCATATTCTTTTTGTATTTCAACTCGGCTCGTTAAAGATTTCATCCATTTTGCTAGGTATTCTTCCGAGCAGCCCTCTCTAATCATTGCGTCACTATTTTTATTGATCTGATCAACCATTGCCTGGAAATAGTGCACTAGATGCGAACTAAAGTCAAGAAAAGATCCCTGGACATAATCTGTTTCCTTCAGAAGCCCAAGGTATTCGCTTGGTCGGGCCATCTTGCTCGTGGCATTTCTATCTGTAAAGTCTTTCAAAACAACCTCATTCGCACCGTCCGCCCCCATGATATCCGTGAAGACAAACGCACCACCTGGTTTCAGAACACGCCTAACTTCCTTTAAAATGAAAGACTTGCTCGCTGCGTGACAGAGGACTTCACAGGAGAGCACGTGGGTGAATGCATTTTCCCAACCATCCGGCAGGCCCTGATTGAAGTCCGCGAGCGTTACATCAACTAGCTCTTCGATGCCAAGTCTTTCCGCTTCCTCAATGTTCATTTTATTTTGTCCGGGAGAAATATTGACACCCATGACCCTACAACCGAAACGCTTCGCAATCTCGTGAGAAATGCCGCCATGTCCAGAGCCCAAGTCTAGGACGTAACTAGATTCAGTAACTGGAGTTGTCCAATCAAGACATGTCAAAAGGCGGTCATTAGTTACCTTCGATGCTTCATAGACAGTGTCTGATGATTTACGGAAGCACCCATAGTGGATATCAAAACCCCCTCCTCCCATCACATACTTGTAAAAGACACGCGCTTGCTTTTCATTGTACTGTTCAATGACCTTCTCTGCAACTTCATTTGCTGCAAACTGTTTATCTTCGAAGTCTCCTTTTTCGAGATTGCTTGGAGTTTTCTTATTCATGTTGTTCTTTGTTCTCGTTAACGTGGTAATGCGCAAATTTGGGAAAAGTGTGTGATGATCAGAGGATGTATGTGGAGAAGCAGGGAAGAAAGATGCCTGCATACTTTCTAAATGGGAGAACAAGTGACATAATTGTAGGATTTAATTACATGTAGTAACACGGAAACATGTCATGCTACGAGTCAAGAAGACAGATAATATGGAGAAGTGAAAGTTTGAGGTCTGAGGTATTTGGAAGCAACAAAAACACGGTGTTTTAATTCCGAATCTCATGAAGTCTACTTTTGAAGAGAATGAGGCCGATTGCAATTCGAGCAATAGTGACGTCCACACACGCAGCGAATCATCGCTATCTCACAAAAATGCTTTATTGAAAGACATTGAAGGTGAAGGAAATAATCCATATCCTATGAGATATATTTATGAACATGATAAACTGGATGTATTTCAGCTTCAAAATATGCTTCATGGATTGGGAGTTTTGATCCCAACTTATGAAATAGTTTCTCTCTACCATCAACTGAACAAACACTACAAAACTGGTCAAAATAATGATGGTAGTTGCTTTTCATTTACAGAACTTAGTCGTTACGTTAAAGAATCGGTAGGTGACGGGAAACAACTCACCTTCCGACTTTTGAAAGTCATGGTGAAAGATGCTAACCTTTGGATCAAATCGCTATTCATTATAGCAGGATTGCTGTTGATGATCAACGCATGTGGCGGAGAAAATATTCCGCCGAATGTACGTAGAAACTTTCATATGGCTGTATCCACATGTTACTACATCAACAGTGGAAAATATGTATTTCTCTATTTTATTCATGAATGGATAGCGCAGACAAATAGCTCAAAAAGCATTTTTCGCTTTAAGCAAGCGCTGCAGAAGAAAGCTGCTTTGCGCAACAGACAGTGTGTTGTTGAGCAAAGATACAATTTTTCTAGAGGTTGTGAGGATTGGGAAAAACTCCTTGCTCATATCGTAAATGAAATTTATAGTCAAATTCCAAGTAAAGTGCTCGCGAAGAGAGATGTCGATTTGCTGCTCCTTAGGGAGCTTGGTCAATCCTACAAGCCTCGCGTTCTCGACGATATCATGTCTGTAATCGATAAAAGGAAGGCTGGAGTATTAACAGTCACGGAATTCCATCATTTTCTCGCATCGAAGAATCCGAGAACCTCTAAACAAAAGCATTTGTTTCGTCGGATATGCTCCGTTGTATGGGTCACCATGGTAGATCCTGACTGGATCAATACATTATATTTTTTCCTCGGTTCAATACTTGCGTTTACTAATAATGTGGCAATAACTTTCGGCAAGGAATTATCCTTTTTTCTTGGGAGTGTGGAGCCAGGTCTCATCGTCAATCTTCTCTTTATCATTGGCTGCAATGGATTTATTCGCTCACAATATGAGATTTCCAAGAATGAATTTCATACAAAGGAACGCGCCAAAGATATCTTGATATCCCACTTTCGATATTCTTGTTACTACGAGCACAAATCTGTTGTGATGGGAGAGAAAAATAGCGAAACGAGCAAAGTTATCAACAAAATGATATTTGTCAGATTGTTGGAAGAATGCAATGTAAATTTACCTGATGCACAGCTTGATGAGCTATTTCACGATATCAATATTGAAGGGAATGGTATGTTATCCAAAGATGAGACTGAATCGTACCAAAAACGGGATGAAAGAAACAAGGAACTCACAATTTTGTACAAGTTTTCAAAGAGCTTCAACTTCTGGGGTAATTGGACGTGGCTTCTTGGCAGTTATGCTTTCATCCTTTCAACATACCCGACGAATCAAACTGCTGGACGGGTAGGTTATCTTATCGGATCTATAGGTTATTTGGTCGGTGGCATATGCTTGTGTGGCATAATTGTCGAGAAAATGGTTGTCAGTCTCAAGTACAGGGTCAAACTCAACAATGCACTCCAGGATATAATTGGAGTAGATCACAATAAGCTCCAAACTTCGCCATCAGATCTAGCTACCTAGGCTTCATATAAAGTAAATAACTTCTCAACTTACAGTAATTTTTAAAGCAATGGTCAACAGTCGCAGTAAGTAATAAACAAACCTTCGTTCTCATCCTTTTTGGATTTTGATTTAACCCTTTTGAATCATTTTGATAATTGGTGTTTGTTCGAAGACTATTTTTCTATATACCAGTCATTTCCGACCGATCTGATAAGGTGAGCTGTGCCATTGTCCCATACCAGTCATTTCATACCGGTTCAAAGTAATCTATTAAGGTGAACTATGCCAAGGTCCTATGTAATTTTGGGTGAATGCTTCTCGGTCAGTATCCAGCAGGTATCTTCATCATTGGTCAGTGCCAAAAGAAGTCTTTAAGCGAGCAGCTATAAAGGAGCAGCAAGATAAAATATTATGAAATAAATGCGGTGGTATCTGGACATTGAATAATTTACAACTGTGCAATTGAACTTGCAACTCTTGAATGGCCTGCCACGTTTTCGATTTCTTCCGTCAAACTAACAAGACGATTTGTCATGGTCATGGGTATCCTTTCAAGCAACATCGAGTTTCGATACAGAGTGAGCTCGATCAAGATGGTGTATGCAAATGACATCTCTACTTAACGGAAAGTTGCCTAACATACACAAGTACATGTTTTCTTACACATATAAATAGCAGAGGGTACCATTCAGAATATGGGAACTCATGGTTCAATAACAGGGAAAACGATGATGCGTATTATATGTTTCGATCATATATCATATAACAACTGCTACTACTCCTCTTCCGAACCTGTAACTGATGAAGAGGATGAGTTGTAACTACAAAGTCATTTATACCTGGTACAAGAGTAGAAGTTAATAAAATAAAAGCGTACAGTCTAAAAAAAAATACATGTACGGGTATGTGTAGTTTTGATTTTAGTCGAAAATTTAATTCGACATTTGAATACCAATTTTAGTGTCTCAGGGTTCAGGATATTATTGCCTCTGATTTATGAATTAGTCGTGGATACATTCTACAAACGATGGGGAGATAAGAAATATAAAAAATAACGAAGACAGATTAGTGATTGGAGAGGCGGTATCACATATCCAAAGATTGTTCTCCAGGTATCACATATTGAAAATTTTTACCTTCGGGTATCACATTGTGAAAATGTTCCTTCTCATAATATCCAAAGCTTTATGATAATGATGATGATGATGTTGAGACATGCAGGAAGGTTGACGAATAACATTACCGGTTATTCTAGAAGAGCTGTGGCGGGTGCCGTTACCCAATCGGCTTGTCGTAGATGGATATCTTACGATGCTTTGACTATCGAAAGAACTAATGCACCAAAGAAAATTCCGAAGTGGGAAGGCTTACGATTTGGAACTATATTCTCAGATCATATGTTGACGGCGAGTTGGGACGTTCATGAGGGATGGGAAAATCCACAAATTAAGCCTTTTCAAGAGTTATCGTTGAGTCCTGCAGCATCAAGTCTTCATTACGCGATTCAGTGTTTCGAGGGCATGAAGGCGTACAAGGCTGTTGATGGGAGTATTCGATTATTTCGCCCTGAATTAAACATGAATCGTCTTCGGAACTCTATGAAAGCGCTTAGCATGACTACAGATTGGAGCAATGATGATTTGTTGGATTGTATAAAGGAGCTTGTGCGTTTAGATCGGAACTGGATTCCTGATGGTGAAGGATATTCACTGTACCTTCGACCTACAGCTATTTCGACACATCCTTACATTGGACTCGCACCTACAGAAAATTTACTTTTGTATTGCATAACTATGCCAGTCGGGCCGTATTACAGTAATGGTTTCAAACCTGTTCGGCTCACTGCTGATAGTGAAAATGTGAGGGCCTGGCCAGGTGGTACCGGAAATGCAAAGATAGGAGGAAATTATGGTAAGTTTGTATGTGATGCTGATATCCTTTATTTGATTTAGTTAACCTTACAACTTATTGCTATCTAGGTCCAACGGTGCTACCTTCTGCTGAAGCTGAAAAACGTGGATATGACCAAGTTCTTTGGCTTTTCGGGGAAGAACATACTATTACAGAAGTTGGCAGCATGAATGTATTTTTCGTATTACGTGACCCTGACACAAAGAAAAAACAAATTGTAACTTCCCCCCTTACCAGAGGCGATATTTTACCGGGAATAACTCGCCAGTCGATTATCGAACTTGTAAAAGGATGGGGCACCGATTTTGAAGTAGTGGAAAGATTTCCTACAATGCCTGAAATACATGAGGCAGCCATGAACGGAAACCTTATTGAGGCATTTGGAGCTGGCACAGCTGCAGTAGTAGCTCCTATTTCGTGTATAGAGTATAAGGGAGTTGATATCGAAATTCATGCAACAGGAGAAGTTGCAAAACGTGTTTGGAAGGAACTTACTGGCATTCAATATGGGCGTCTCGACGGGCCGGAAGGTTGGAGTCATTTAGTCTAAATCCGACATAATGTCTTGTAATTCATAGAGAACATAATATTTGAATGCTTGGAATTCTTTAACGATATTCTTATTCGATCTCGCATCTCAGAAAGATTAACGAAAAATAATGAAGATGAGCGAATACTTGTTTTCCTGGATCCATCTTCTGTTCGAGGAGAATATTTTAGCATTCCTTTATCATATAGATAGTTACCTGCAGGATATATTAATTTTGATGGGTTCGATAAAGTTTACTTCGGATCACAAAGTTCAACAACGCCTCAACACTTGAACGAACAAATGCAACGCAAAATGAGGTTTATTTGAATGTGGTACTTCGCGTTGCAAAACCCAATCTAATCCAGAGCATATCTAACAGCGGTACAATAGAACTTCCATTTATATGAGAAAAAGAGAATTGAATTTATAACGCTATCGTAGATCATGTAAAGTCGAAATCGAACATTTTCAAGATTTCCTTCCTCATTTCATTTTCGTCGCCCTCCCACTCTACGAAGTCTTTCGCCAGCAATGCGGCTCTTCCATCATCTCCGTTTTTACCGAAAAGTTCACTTTTGAGCCATGTAACAACTTCAGACCTTCCAAATGCAAATGCGTGAGAGAGAGAGAGGACTGTTGCCGTTGTAATTTACAACATCAACATCTACCAATGCCTCTTCTGCTAAATATTTACATATTTCGAGATCACCTCCGCTTGCAACCCAATGTGGAACTGTGCAACCTTTTTTATTTCGAAGCTGTGTATCCGCACCACTGTCTAACAAAAGCTTAACGACATCGAAAGATTTCGACCACGCAGCCCACATTAGAACTGAGTTGCCATCACCAGTCACGGCATTAATTATACTTACAAAAACATCATTATTCGCATAACCTTCATCTATAAAGAAGTCAGTCGTATCTATGTTTACCGATGATTTATGATTAGACGAATTCAACGACTTTGCGATATCAACGAACCAGGATACAAGATCTATATGCCCACCACATCCAAAGTCCTTCTGTTTCGCACCTGTCGCCGCCCAGTGAAATATTGATGCACCATCCCTAGAAGCTCGTCATTGAATGGCTTCATCCACTCCCCAAAGTAAGGTATCGATGCTTTCACTCCACATACATTCCCCGTACCACTCGCCCAATGAATAAGAGATATTCCACGTATGTCCATTTCTAGTGGATTGCCTCCTTTACTGACAAGCAATTTTTCATCTTTCCCGCATCAATAATTGGGGAATCATGTCCTTGGTTTACGTAGCTCAGCTCGTTTCGTGCCGCCGCCATCAATCCTCGTCGGATTACAGTTTCAAATTCATCAATATCTTTTGAAAAAACCAACTTTCCACCTGATACATTCAAAATTTCTTTCACAATCGCGTGGAAGAGAGTAGAGTAAAGGAGAGCAGAGGAGTGGAGAGGAGAGATTATAAATAACATGGAGATACGGAAAAAGATTATAAACGATAGCAACGACGATTATGCTCAGTACATCATCATTAGTCATTAGCATAGGTAAACCTTGACTAGAGTAGAACATTGTCACTGCTCATGATGCGTAGTTCGGTACACGTCTAATAGATCCCTCTCATATATAAAATTGGGAAGATCACATTGACTACGACGTCCCTGCACATGTGATGGATATAATTATCCTCGTTTTATGAGGACACCGGAAAAATAGCAGCTCCCAACAGCGCGAAGAATCAGTTGTTGTTAGCGACAGTAAGGGTTCAAATTATAATTTTATGGTCGTAGTTGTTTATGTTGACGCTGGAATTCGACCATTGATTCTTCCATCACCTGAAAGCAAGTAAAGTTCGATTGAGGATTTTTACCGGACTGGGTCTTACACCAACATGTATCACCCGTCCAGACCTTTCTCGATGTGGATGGTCGCAAGTCATTGTGTCGGGAATGATGAATTCTTTGATCGAATGTTGATCACAATATTCTTTGAGAATCTCTGCTGGGACAAGGCCATGAAACATGTTTTGCGGTTCGCGAATAGCCCATATCTTGGCTTTTTTAA
>Ga0115008_10001172_pt1 | contig 20852 bp, 15 predicted proteins | sample FraStrMetagenome_FD_87164 | JGI IMG/M metagenome (GOLD analysis project Ga0115008, IMG submission 87164) | Marine eukaryotic phytoplankton communities from Arctic Ocean - Fram Strait ARC3M Metagenome | ecosystem: Environmental > Aquatic > Marine > Oceanic | place: Fram Strait | collected...
ACAGCTTATAGCAGAAGGGAAGGTAAAGGAAGAGGAGCTTCAAGCGTCTTTGCAGCAGCTTCGCGAGGAGGTATCAAGTAAAGGTTCATTAACGGACGATTTAGAGAAAGCTCATAAGGTGGAATTGGATCGACTTCGCCAAGAAACGGATGCTTTGAAGGCAAAGGTAGGATCTTCGGAGGGTGATGTAAAGGCAGCAGGTGAAGCTACACAGGGTTTGGAAGAAAGGGTTAAAGAACTTGAGAAGGAACGAAAGTCGTTGGTAGAGAAGCACTCTATTGAAATGGATGAGTTGAAAACCAAAGTACGAAAGGGTATTTCGTCTTACAAGGAAGAGATTAATAGCCTGACTGAAAATCTTATGAGTGCAAAGGATTCAAACGAGCAACTGATTATGCAAAGTGAAGAGCACAAAATGATGGAAACTTCCCTAAAGAAAGATTTACTTGAAGCGAGATCAGATGCAAAGCTTGTTGATGGATTGCGAAATTCCCTAGAACAATCAACTTCTCAACTTGAAGCGGAACGTAAATTGTCCAGCAACATGCGGTCAGATCTTCAAGCTATGAAAAAGGCGCACGATGAGTCTACAGTCAACATACAGATGAAGTTTGCTGATCAGCTAAAGAGTTCGGAGATAGAAATAATGAAGCATAAAGACCAAATTTCTGCATTGCAATCGGAACTAAGTTCAAGCAGGGATACTATCGACAAACTTACAGAAGCTATGGCGACAACTAGAAACAGTCTCGAAGTATCGGAACAAAATGAACGTTCTCTGAAGAGTCGTGTAGGTGATCTTGAAACTAGTCTAAATGAAGCAATTACCAATAGTCGCTCCACCGCTACATCTTTAATTGATCGCCAGGAAACTCTTGAAAATGAAAACAACAAATTAAAAGATCTATTGGAAAAGTCGAAGCAACGAGATATGACATCACGAGAGAAAATAAAAGCGATTTCATCGGAATTAGAATCCACACGCAAGAGCAAGGATGAAGCAATTTCAAATGAGAAGATGCTTTCGGAGAAACTCGCGGAAGAAATGAATTCCAAGTTGACATCAAGTGCGAGCGATTTAGCTCTGGCTCGGAATGAGATATCCACTTTGAAATCTGACCAAGCCACTTTGGAAAATACGCTTGCTCGTTTTAAAACAGAACGAGATGCTTCGGAAAGGCGGCATGGTCAAAGAACAGCATTAGTTGGAATGCTTGAGGCACAATTGAATGAACAAAAAGAAGAAAATACACAGACAAAATCCAAAGTAGATGAACTTCTTTCCTGTATAGACCAGAAAGAACAAGATATATTGCAACTTGAAAAAGAGTTGGAAACAGCGAAAGCAGGTCTTCATGAAGCAAAACAATCCAAGGAAAAGTTCGCTGATAGAAACATTGCGTCCGCTGAAATAGCGCGCAAAGATATAGAAAGACAACATAGGGCACAACTGGAAGCGTTGCAACAACAAATGGCACGTAAGTCAGCAGCTGCACAAAAACTACTTCAACAGAGAGAACAAGAATGTATTGAATTGCGTAAGGGTAATAAAGCCATGAAACATGAGCTAGATTCCGGTTCTTCGAGCGATCGTCATATTTTTGAATTAGCTGCCAAAGTAAGCACTTTGTTCAAATCATAATTGTTTAAAAAAATATACGACTCACAAGTTTCGAACTTTGTAGCAATCAAATCGTGAATCATTAGTGGCAACAGAAGTCGAGATTCGTGAAGAACTCATGTCCAAACTTACGCAAGAGCTTTCTTCGAGGGATATTGAATTGGCGGTTGTCGAAAAGGCAGTATTAGATGCAGAGGAACAGGTAGAAGAGTTGTGCAGAATTAAGCGACGTGAGGATGTCAATTTAGACTACCTGAAGAGCGTCGTTGTTAAATTCCTTTCATTGCCTACTGGATCAAGCGAAAAAGCTAGCTTATTACCTGTTCTCGCAACTTTGTTGCAGGTAAGCCGATTCTCAATGGAAGAAGATATTAACTCACATATACGTCTCATATAAAATTTATGTTATTTTCGTTATCTATTAGTTTGACGAAGAAGATTACAAATCTATTGATACTGGCAAAAATAAAGTGGACTGGTTTTGGGGCACAATCATTCCGACATCTATTGCCGCACCAGGTCCTTCAAACGGAGTTGCACAGACAGGCGCACAAGAGATAAAAGTTTCCGGTATAACAACAAGCACAACAACGAATGCATCGTTTGCACCAAAATCATCGTTGCAATTTTGAAGAATTTGATATAGTCTATTAAACATTTTCGATTGACCATGCCTACGTCGGACAGCTCCGATTTCATCCCAACTAATTGCATTACTTTATTTTACTACTTTGTCGTGTGTAGATTAGTCATCGAGATATTTAGGTTGTATCAATGCTCGTGCACTTTCTTCCACTTAGATTTGTGACATGTCTGTTGATTGATAGTTGTAAAGCGTTTGATTGGAGCTGAAAAATATAATAACATTGATGGGGTCATCCAAATTTGACTGATGAGGGTCATACCTACTCTTTGGGCAATCAAATTAAGACTTTAAATCCATCAGCTAACCACCATCAGATCAAACTTTAAAATTTGCACAACGTCTGATGAATGGGTAGAAGTCGACAATATCATCTCATCTATGTATAATCTATCTTACAGAACACTGCCAAACGATCATATTCCAGAAAGATACGATCAAACTTTCTCAGCAAACAAATATATTTATGCTATCAATTTCTCGCTTTAAATTCACGTCGGAGTCCTTGATACGTTACGCAAATTATCTGTGCTTACGCACAGACAAACTTTACGCAGCGATGAACAAAATTGCATGGCATTTTTGACACTGAAAATCATAGGAGGCTTGATAACTAGAACATTATCATTTGGCCCATCAATGCTGGTGAGAATATTGTATTCATCTTTTAATGTCGAACAAAGGAAAGAGGTTTCTTTGGACCCCAAGAATTCAATTCCAATGAACAATCCTCTTCCTCGAACATCTTGTATTAATGGTTTCACTTCTTCTTTTATTTCAAGCAGCTTTGATTTCAAATAGTTTCCAACCTCAATAGCATTTTGTTGAAGATTGAGATCGTCAATAATGTCCATTGTTGCCACACCTGCAGCTGCCGAAACTGGGTTACCGCCAAATGTACTGACAAATTATTTAAAAATTGATAGCCAAGGAGAAATTCCGCTGTTATTGAGAACGAAATGCACAATGCTTGATATCTATATCAACTTACTTAAAATATTCAACGCCATTGTCATCGAATACCGATGCAATTCTCTCGGTTGTGATTACAGCCCCCAACGGCATGCCATTCCCGAACGGCTTCCCAACTGTAATAATGTCGGGAAAAACGTTTATACCACCTTCACTGATGCCAGGATTATTTTGTTCAAATCCCCAATAATGATTTCCGAATCTACCGAAACCTGTCTGCACCTCATCAGCTATGTAAAGGCCACCTGCTTCCTTGACTCTAGCTATTGCATCCGTATAAAACATCTTTGGAGGTAAAATTACACCCGCAACACTCATCCCGCCTTCCATAATTATTCCACCTACGTTGCCACTAGTACCTCCGCAGAAATTCGAAACAGCTTCTTTCACACTTAGGATTGACCTCTCTGACATCGAAGCGTTTGGCGCAGGAACCATGATTATGTTCTTATCTTGTCCAATTGGACGTTTACCAGCTTGAAATTTGTACGGACTCACGTTGAGAACAGAAAGCGTGTGACCGTGATATGCACCAGCAATGCAAATCATATTCTCCGATTTTGTCACGCATTGTGTCAAACGTAAAGCAAGATCGTTAGCCTCACTCCCACTATTTACGAAAAATACCTTGCACAATTCACTACCCTTTGGCATCTTAGAAATTAACTTTTCTGCCAGCCTTGCCATCGTTGGATGAAGGTACCGAGTATTGGTATTCAATAACCGAAGCTGCTCCACGACGGCATTCACGACCTTGTCATTACTATGTCCTACATGCGCTACGTTATTTCGTGTATCGAGAAAGGCTCCACCTGTATGATCGTACAAATACACTCCATCACCTCGAAGCATCATGAGTGGCTCCGTATTTGCGTACGACAGCGACACGGAAGTGGGGATGTAGTTTGATCGAAGGGCGAGTACCTGATGAAATTCCTCCTCGCTTGCCGTGGTGGGTGTGACTGTTAATTTTTCTTGTGGATCTACTACCGATAGCAAGTCATCATCATGGTCAAAATCTTTACCATCACAATGATCATTGTCAATATGAGTAGACCCCTTACTACGAGAGCTACTGCTTCTGTTACGCCTTTGGTTCTTGTTGGTTATCAGTACATCTAATGCAGCAGTGAATAGGAATAGGAGAGATGAAAGATATGTTTTGTAATGACAGTTCTGCTCATCCATTATATAGGTATATATATATATATATATATATATATATATATTTATGACGGTGTATACTTATTAATACAATAGATGCTTCGAAGTACTCTCTCTTAAGTTATAATGTTTTAGTGAATGAAAAAATGAACAAACAAAATGATGTTCTCATGAGTGGAGTTGAAAATTTGACTTCCGTTCCAACTTGTCTCTCTTGTGTATCGATATGCAAAAAGTGACAGAGTTTACCGGTGTAGAGGTGTAGAGTGTAGAGTAGAGTAGAGTATAGTAGGGTGTCACTGTCGATGCTCGTCTAAATTCATTAACGGCCATACTCTAATTTGACAGCAACACATGTAAAACGCTCCAAGCATCGCCCAGATCCCAGATCCTTCGTTCATTGTCATGCACCAATGTGCCGATTTCCTTTTTTCCGATTCAAAAAATCGTTCATTTGTCACACTATCTTTAATTTTATAAAATAATCTGCTACATCTTCCACAATGCCGTCCGAACCTGTATCCATTGATACACAGCACAATGATATGGTTCACGATGCCCAGTTAGATTATTATGGGATAAAGTTGGCCACATGCTCCTCCGGTGGGTGAAATTAGCTCAAGGCGTTGAAGTAATTTCATGTATTTAACTAATGTCGGTGTGACTCTTTTTCATTTTTTGTAGATAAGACAGTGAAGGTGTTTAATGTCGCAAAAGATCAAGAAGTATCGCATGTAATAACGTTAGGTGGGCACGAGGGTCCCGTATACGAGGTTGCATGGGCTCATCCTAAATTTGGAAGTATTCTAGCATCAAGCAGCTTTGATGGAAGTGTGCTTTTGCATCGTGAAACGCACCCTTCTGGGTCATGGGATTTAGTTCATGCTCATCGTATGCACGAAAGTTCTGTTAACAGTATAAGCTACGCACCACACGAATACGGGTTGATTCTTGCAGCTGGGAGTAGTGATGGAAAAGTATCAGTAATTACGCACAAAGAGGACGATTCTTGGGAAGTTGCACACTTTCAAGATAACAAACTTGGTGTCAACTCTATCTCCTTTGCCCCATACAGTTCTAATCCAGATAAAAAAGAAATGAGACTTGTCGTTGGAGGGTGTGATAATCGGGTGCGTTTTTGGACACTGAATTCTGAAACGAATGAATGGGAACAAGATGACTTTGATTCCTCTAAGACGGAGATTTTTCATAGCGACTGGGTCCGGGATGTTGCCTGGGCACCATCTGTAGGATCTGAATCGATAGTAGCTTCGTGCTCCGAGGACAAGACTGTCATAATTTGGACCCAATCCGAAGGTAGTGGAAGTGGATGGACCCCTAAACTTCTTAATTCTTTTGAAGATCCAGTATGGCGAGTGTCTTGGAGCTTGACTGGAAATATTCTCGCTGTCAGCAGTGGTGATAACAAAATCACGCTGTGGAAAGCTACGTTGGATGGAAAGTGGGTAGAGGTTGAGCAAGAAGCTTCTTCGTTCAGTCAGCAATAGTATCATAAAATAGAAAATCGTCTCTCAACAATAAGAGATTGATTTAGATTGGTGTTGCCGTGTTACCACACTAGATAATTAAAGTGGTTCTCTTAGAAATAAAACAAAACATTCTTATTTTTTGCGTATCACTACGAGAGATCAAAGAAATTATATCATACCTCAGCAAGCAGAAAATCGAGATAGAGAAATGATTGTAGCTATGATTGTGAAAATATTCGTCTTTGTCTTGACAAATGTTATAAGCAAAATAATATATATATTTTAAATGATTTCAGGTATGAAGAAGGACGCGTAGTGTAGGTGGTCATCACTTCAGGTTCTGATTCTGACAACGTGGGTTCGAGTCCCACCGTGTCCTGTAAAACTTTTGTTGTAAATTTTTTTGTGCTGTTCCTCACCTCACTCCATTTGACAGATCACCTCCCCATAGATAGTAACTACAAAGTAATTTATACCTGGTACAAGAGTAGAAGTTAATAAAATAAAACCTTACAGTTTAAAAAATAATAATAAATGCAGGCACACACACAGATGATGCGAGGAGAAAAGAAATCATGAAGAGAAAGTTTTGTTGGAGGGTTTCTCTCGATACTCAAGCATTTGGTTTTGTTTTTCATGAAAGAAGATGCAATATTCAATGAGAAATACATCTTGACTACCGGTAGATTGTTATCTGATTCGAAAATGGCGAATTCGTGTCGTTTCTATGATACTCGATATAAATAAAAGACGATGCAATGAGAAATACGTCTTGTGAAGATAGTTACCTTCTCATGTTCTGATTATAAAAAGGTGAATTCATGACGTTTCTTTGACGTTCGACATTCACCAGTTTGCAACAGAAGTGATAGACGGTGATCAGATAAAGAGTTTTAAGTATTAACAACTAACCAACTTTCTATGTTATCACTCTTAACCTCGAAAACATCTGAAATATTAATGATAAGGTCATATCTTTACATTGGCGCTGGCGGATCTATTGATTAGGACAACTTCCTCCTTCTGTTCTTGATTTGGACTATCGTTGTAGTAATTTTATTACGAAGGCTAGTCAAATCATGATGCGAGATATGATTTGAAAATTGATAACGATTAGTGGCGTATCAACACATTCTCAATATTTGAAGCTGTTCAGGCATTCGTAAGTTAGCAACAAAAATATTTGCAAAGTATGACTTTTCTCGCCAATTTCTATATTCTTCGACCCATCACTTTTTGGTTGACGTCTTTCTGCTCAAGCCAATTTCTATATTCTTCGACCCATCGCTTTTCGGTTGACGTCTTTCTGCTCAAAAGTAAATTCTTCCAAAGCAAAACCATACGCGGGATGAAAATGATGAATGAAACTACGAATCGCCACGGAAACGTACGAGATACTGAATTCGTCAATTGGAAATAATTCTTTTAGAATTGGATAAAACTCTACAGATTTGCATCTTGCAATTGTCTCTGTCGGTGGGACTGCAACATTTACACTAACCAACCGGTCAGTCAGATATCGCGAGGGCTCTGGTAACAAGAGATGCGGAACTCCTATGTGAAGAAATTTGCACGAGGCTGTGAGTTCGTAGCTATCCCGCATGCGCGGCCAAACAGATGCGGCTTCTAATATGCGTCGGAAAATCGGGCGTAACGTCCGCGGTGGTCCATTGACCCTGAAAATAAAACATATAAGAGAAACAGTGAGATGCTTTACGTCTAGTCAATCTTAAAGAATTAAACACAGAAAACGCCTCACCATGGCGTCAATCCTGATGGTTTTGAAAGATCAAAATATTAGTTGGACAAATGGGTGAGCAAAAGCATTCACTCCTAGTAACAACAATAAATATCATTAGCTTGACCTTACCATCATCTCCTAAATCCTCAACTAATGGATAGAGAGCATCAAGCTCCGAAAACAAACGTGATATGGGATCCCACGGCTGGATAAAGGATTGAACAAAATCACCTTCAAGGCCAAAAGCATCTAATATTCCGCAATAGGCTTTATCATTGAGGGTTCGATCAGAAACAATTCTATTAGGATCACTATGCGCAGCGATGGGAGGTGCACCAAACGTAAAAACATTCGTGATCCTTTCTTTTACAAAACTGACTGCAATAAACTCAAGTGTTACTAATGCAAAAAATATGGGTTGTAATCCAAAAATTTCTCACCTCCTCTCCTCTTACATAGAAGCATAATCAAAATGTTCGACAGACTACCTCCAATAGAATGACCAGCAAACGCTATTTTATGAGAAGGACTTGCCATGTCAATGTATAGAACTATTTCGTCATACAATTCTTCTGCTATCGCAAGTAATCCTTGGTGCACCTCGATTCCATTCATAAGTCTTGTCCTGGTGGCATTGCATATCTCTGCGACTAGACCCTCTCTATCTACACTTTCATCTGAAGCATCGTAACCTCGAAGCACAATTGTTCGCAAGATACATGGGTCATCCATTCCATTTATGTTAGTGGGTTTCATTACACTATCAGTGACTAACCATGCTATGTTCGCTGTAGTCATGTTGTGTACCAAAGAATGACCATATTGGTGAAGAATCTTTATCATACGTGTTTGATAAATCGCAGCAGAGAGTGCTGCCATTTCAGCTGCTTGCAACATAACAGGATCTGATTTCGTCACCATATCAACATCAAAGCCATTGAATAAGGCGTTTGAGCTAATTGTATTCGATCCGTCTTCTTTATGCATTGGTCGCTTTGGAAAATATCCTTCATTAAGAACATTAGACGAAAATTGTAACAACTCAAAAGTGTCCCTTGTCAATTCTGATGCCTGCCCTGCAGCCAAATTAACGTCTACACCACTACCCAGCGCGAAATCTGACACAAGTGAAAGATCAAGTTTATCTGATTGAGCAACTTCGCTGGATTCTTCAACTGCGCTTGCAAAAAGAAGCTGAGTAACATTCGACACCAATGCTTGCATCGTGGTTGGTCCCAATGCAGATGTCGTGTCTGACAGAAAACCTTCAATTAGAGATGAAATTCCATCTCTCACTTGATTATCTGACATTGGCGCCAAAGATGATAAAGAAGATGGATTAGACTCTTCTACCTGGTCAACGATATCGAAATTTTCATTCTGCGTTCGAGTGACGAGACCATCTTTTTCTTTCTGCTGTTCTTGTGTAGCAGCCGTTTGTACTAAACCATTCAAATCATTTAACTTCTGCAGCGCGTCCATAAAGAGTCCATCAATCGACGATCTACCTGCAATAAATGCCGCACTAATACTTTCCACAGCATCATCCATAGCCATAGCAGCAGGTTTGCCTTGCTGTTTGTTGTTTTGACTTTCTAAAATAGTACCAAGTGTAATATTAGCACCGATGCCATTAACAGTATTACCCCTCAAAAGCAAACCCTCTACTGAAACATTCTCGCTAAGAGACGTCCTCGAAAAACTTGGACCCCTTCTTTCACTGCCTTCGTCAACATTATCATTACTCAAATTTTGGTCATTGCCTGTTCCATTCTTCAACGCGGCCCACTTCGTAAGCAAACGTTGCCAGGGCGGCAGCGTTGCCATCGCCTCCTCCACAACATTCTCATTCTCAGTTCCTTGCCCCCCTCGACGACCGTCAAATTCATCATTCAAATTATTTTGTTTGTACAAACGACGTGAATTAGAATAATAAGGTGCACCAACAATTTTTCTATTCCATTGATTTCTAACAATACATGTAATGGAAAAGGAATTTATTGACCCGAGTAAATGGAATAGGGAAAAGATGACAAATAATGTGACGAAAGGACGAGAAGCCAATTTCAAAATTGCTTGAAGCATGACCAGAAGATGTTCGTCTAGTGCTTGTTGGTTGTAGAGTGTATTGTATAATTGTGGTTGTGTATGTAATATGATGTAGGAGTGTTCCTATTTCAATCGATAGGACGAATACTCTGCGGTGAAGAGTAAAGTGAAGGGAGGTAGATGCGCGGGGAGAGAGACACACACGAGAGCACGAGAGTCTCTGTGTTGACGTTTTCGTGATGTGATGTGTGATGTCATTCCATAGGATCCCGGCGGCGGTGCGGGGTGCGGGGTGCAGGTGCGGGTGCAGTGCAAGCTTGATCAGCTTGATGATATCAGATTTCAAAAAGTTAGGTAGATTCGTTTCTGCAGAACGTGTTGGATTCATTCTACACGAGTACATTGTACTCGCATGTACATACGTGTACTCTAACAGCAGCTGTTATCTGGCCACATCATATTCAAACATATGTTGTAAGGCATACCATTGGTTGAAAAACCTACTGTAGAATTGACCTGGCAACTTCTCCTCAAATTAGAAATGAAGAAAACAGCTGTAGCGATCCTGCAAGTGCAACAGCAACAGCAACTCATCCCTTCCCTCCTGCAACCACTACACACAGCAGTACCGCATATCCGTACATAGTCAACAAACTTTTTTATTTCCATCAAACGAAAGTTAATTCACATTGAAAGACGTTCTTAGCAAGCAACTAACCACTCACTAGAATTACTAAGGTAGTGCGTATTGGTATGTCAATGGAAGATCGGGAGTATGATGCAGCAATGGAATTGGCAATGTCGTCAGAATTTTATTTTCAATCTTGTTTCTCATCGCTAAGGTAGCGTTCGTACGTTTGCTCTTTGAGATTCTGGATTGGGAAAACATAATGCATTCTTATTTTCATGGCTTGGTGTTTCGAGAGTTTCATTTTTGGGGAGATTGTGTTGCCATTGGCATTGTCGCTTTTTGCGAAAGACGTTTCGAAAACGATTTACTCATAATTTTGTTTTAAATGTGTACAGACTGACGGACAGACTCGAATCTTGATTCCACGACGCAATCATGGATCCGCTCAATTGTGATGCCATTGACCCTATGCAGTTTCTTCAATGGGAAGACGACAGCAATCATAGTTCTGGAGTTTGCGTTGAAAATGTCGATGGGCATACCTCATTGATCGCAGGTCCACCCGAAAATATTTACCATCACCAGCCTGCCATATTGGCGGATGAACCCGAAAACGATGCACACGAGCATCAGGCTGCGACAGCGATAAACGAAGAAAACGTTTCTAATTCAGCAATCTCTTCAAACGAAAAAGATGTCGCCACCTCGGCCCTTCATGTATATTGCAATAACATATCCCCGGTCTCATCTCACATGCCAAATGGTTTCTCGTTTAACGGCAGTATAGGCGACTTGCCACTAATGCCGACGGATATGGTAAGCGCGGCTGCAATCAGTGCAGCCAGTACAAAACAGCAATCGGAAAGCTGGAATGATCAGCCGCTCATGTCTTTGGGTTATAATGAAGCAAAAAATGAAGTTTCCGCATGCGAAATTAATGCTCAAATTCAGGCGCGGTCATCAATCGCACCAGCTCCCGCATCAAGTGCAATGGCTATGGCTCCACCTCCAGTTGGGAAAAAGAAGACTAGCGTTAGGAAGAAGCGACCTTCTTCAAAAAAAGGCAAATCTACTGCAGGGTCTAATGTAGCTCAAAGTAGCAAGAACTCACTCCCTCCATTTATGCTGTTCGATGCTCCTTGCGAGCTTCGATTCAACTATGCGCAGACACAACAACATCACAATATTCCATTACAAGTTGGTGCAAACGATTTACATTATGGCGTACCAGTAAATGGGTTTCATCCACAGGTGAATGCGCAGGAGAACCCACCTGTTCAAATGATTGATGCGAGACACTGTCGGAAAAAGGTTAATGTATCCTCAGAACGAAACGAACGAGAGCAAAAACGCGCACACAAGATCACGGAACTCATTGAAGAATTGAGGCTTAGTATGATCGACGGAGGATGGAATGTTCAAATCAAGAGCAAGTATCATACCCTCTTAACGTAAGTATTCACTTTTGTAACACATATCCATGTTTCCTCTTTATTTCGCTCAACATTCTCGTTTACCACCTCTTGAATCAATAAAGGTGCCAAGACTATGTTAGACACCTGGTACAGACCAACAAGGAGTTGGAAGAAAAAGTGAGGAAGGTGAAGCAGGATGCAGAGTTGAAAAATATAGATTTAGGAACGTCAGAGGCGGAATCCATATCAAGCATAAACAGTGAAGTATCGATTGCACGAAAGCGAAGGCATATTCGGAGTTTGGCCGACACTTCGACGAAAAGATCAAGAAGACTCATGATGAAACCTCATGTGGACCGAAAAACTTCTGTTTCAGACACAGCAAATACATGTTCGGCGTCAACAGTTGCTACGGATTGCGAGTCAGCTGCTGTGACATCGGTTCATAACGTTGAAGATGATGTCCCGCTTATGGTTCGACCAGAATCATATAATTCCAAGACACTTAACGATCCAGATCCGTGGACGTCCCCAGATAAAGTTTGTTTTGATGATATATTTTTGGATTCGTTTATTCCGCAAATAATTGCTACAACGTCTGGTCGTATAATATCATGGAATAAGGCTTTTCTCAAGATCACGAGTGTGTCGAGATTTCAATTGAAGAACATGACATTGTTTTCACTTGTTAGGCTAGATTGTATGTCAAAATTGTTCGCACTCATAGCGAATGAGCTCAACGGAAAGGTTTCGAATGACACTGAATTAAGTTATGAAAGCCTTATGCCCTGCATCAAGTTCGAGTCGAAGGAAGATTTACATCTTTTCATGAGAGTTGGTCTAGTAAACGACATCAACCCGAAAGTGCGATGCTTACATGTCTTGTTTACTGATTGCGAAAGAGTATCGGAAGGAAAGATGGGTTTTGTAACTGATAAATTGATTGCTAAAATATATTAGTCAATGCTGCGGCGGCAAGCGACTTGTTATGAAGTAATGTATTTGGAAAACGTCGTCAGTGGTTTTGTCAATGTGGAAATCTATGTCGTTTAAAAGAGTGAAATTTGTTGAAAATCTTCATTAACCACAAACCAAATTGGAATATTTGGTTATTGTTTAGTAATAATCAATTATATAGTTTTAAATCGCGTAATTTAGAACTTGTTCATTATTTAATTTTAGAGGAGGAGGAGGAACAGGTATCGTTGTGTGTTCGAAACGCCAAGTACGCATCTTCATCATCATTTTCATTGAACCAATAGTTTTCCCATTCTAAGTTGTACCGCCCTGGCATTCACAGTAAATTTTTTTTTTTAAACTGTATGCTTTTATTTTATTAACTTCTACTCTTTGTTTCTCGACCTTGCAGATATTTCTTTAATTCAATGTGTGCTTTGTCGCCTTTTCCTTAACAATGTCAATAATATCACAGTTTTGCATTCAGAAAGAAAAATAAACACAGAAATGATACATACGATTCTTTTCATTAAGATATTAGATCTGCAAACTTGATTTGCTCTTTACTGCAAAACACCCCACGGCAATCAAGCGATATGTAAATGAAGGATCGGTGTAACGATGGTACAAATAAGTGATGGATTGCGCCGGTAGTTTAAGCAACATACATTGAGCAAGACTTAAATATCTCAACACTTTTCAACCAACTTAGTTTGCCAAAGGACCGGACCAGTATTTCTGGGTGGGTTTTACTCACTCATTATGCTGTACTCTGGTGTTGATTTGAAGGCAACTTGACTTATTTCATTTGTGATGACAATCTTAAGAAAGGCTTTTATTCTTTGTTCATGTATCCAGTATCCAAGCTATATCAAAAGAATTCGGCATCAATAGGTGCGAAATCAGACGAATGTTCGTTTTCATTCCATGTCAACTTGACTTATAATTCATTTGTGATGACAATCTTAAGAAAGGCTTGTATTCTTTGTGCATGTATCCAGTATCCAAGCTATATCAAAAGAAATCGGCATCAATAGGTGCGAAATCAGACGAATGTTCGTTTTCATTCCATGTCGAATCAGAGATATCATCGCGAAAGTACATATTGCTATCTAACAAATCATACGAGGTTCCATGCTTCCACCTCGAATATATGTGAGGACTCATAAGTAGAACCCCTGCGTTGATTAAACCACTTGACGCCATAGCAAAATTAGTAAAGTGGAAAATGGCTAGTTCAAATATTTTTGTTGTTCCTGTCAATAAATAAATAATAAAAACAAAGAAACCAACTAGCCAACATGAAACAAGAACTAATGGATATCGCGAAAATCTCTCCATGAGCATTGAATTAATTGCTGCCCTTCGTTCAATATTTATGATATTTTTATCATTTCGAATAGTTCCCGACAAGGTTGACAAAAATGGAATTGTCCTCCCAACTGTATGATTGGTTGCATTTGATGGATTATGTTGGTGCTCATATTCTAGAAATTCTTCGGGGAGCCCATATTGATCACGTCCTGATGTCCATCTTGAACGCAATTGTCTTTTGTCGAACATATCTTCAGATGGCATCGATTCGAAGGAAAGTACCGGGGTATTCGATAGCCATTTTTGAGTTGCCGCAAGACGTTTTACTTCTCTGATCGAAAGGTTAGTTCTGTAGATGGTGTAACAATTAAATATTATGGCACAGCTCGATGGAATAAACAAGAAAATACTCAGTCTCAGTATTCCGCGAAAGTATACATCAGAAGTTTCCTCGAACGATTCGATTCCTGAACTATCGTTTTTTACTTCTATCCCCTCGTAAGCGTCCTCTAAACTTTTACATCCATCTATCAATTTTCCATCAATACTCCAAAACGCTGGAAACGCTGATGGGATTGCCAACCAAAGTAAAGGGACGAGCCAGCCCATAACAACAATATTCTTTTTCAGCTCTTCCCTCATCGAATATTGATTCATGCAAACTTTACGAAACAGGAGATATGATACTATCGACGCAAACAAAATGTACGATGAAGCCGACGTATAGAATACAACAGTTGATGTGGAGCACAATGGCACAACAATGTACCCGTGAAGAAACACCATCGAGAAGGACATGATCGCATTCGCAATGGCCATATTCGCTACGATTGTGAAGGTATAATCCTGTAGATCCGTAAATCGAAGGTAGGAAAGTACAATAAAGGAAGAACCGAGTACAGAGAGCAAGGCCACGAATTTCGTTATATAAATATCAAACGACATGGTTTCTGTAAAAGTCGTCTTTCCAGGTACCTTCTGTTGCGCACGTTTCTATTCTCAGGAGCAGTAGCAATAAAATAAGATCTATTGTTTCTGTGTTTCTGTGTTTCTTGTTTTTTTTTCAGATCTGATTTTGGGAGTTATTTGGCTTTGACAGTATATTATTGTTCAAAGTATATATATAAAAGAAGTGATATAGCAGTACATCTATCTACATCCCCATGTATACAGGTTTTTCAACCAATCAACTCGCTCTTTTATTTCTTCTTCTCTTGTCCTAACTCTAGAGGGTAGATGCTTGCTTGGTCTGCTTTCAAAATGTTGGTGGTTCCTTCACAAGACTCGATGTTTGGATGATAAATTGGTAAAGATGAAGATGATATATATGAAAATGTGTATGTTGTGTTGTGAGTTGTGATACTCCGTAGAGTTTGACTGCTTTATTTTCGTACCCAACGTCTACTAATTTTATTATATTTAGCTTTTTCAGAACGAATTTCAAAGACGAGAGATATCGGAGATCGGTGGAGAGTGGAGATGCTTCAGACTTCAGAGGATTCCGAGGCGAGGTGATAAGTCCCGGCTCCCGGCTGCTCTTCGTCTACATGTATCACAATCACAGAGCATACCAGTATCTTCCCCTCGTACAAAATGTGTATGAGTGCGAGTATCCGAGATCCTAGATCCTACATATCTCCAATATCCAACCCACTCCTCCGCCATTCGACAATCGACAACACACTATAGACGCTTTCAATACATTTCACACATAGAAATAAAGGTCTTTGTTGGATATTTGTAAAGTAACCTACTTTACATATTGGAACTACAAACGTAAGCGTAAACGTAAACGTAGACGTAAACGTAATGCCACACTTACGCTTACGTTTTTGCTTTCATACACGTTTCAATATTATAAGTTTAATTTCGGTTGCGGTTCTCCTCGTGATGAAACATGTCTATCCAGTCGCTTCGTTACTTCTGAAACCACGTCCTAGTAGCAGTAGTAGTAGCAGTAGCTATTTCAATAGGATAACGACTTGCAGTAGAAAAGCATCGTCGTCCAGTGTGAGTTGTTCCATCACTCGGTGGAGGCGATGTAGATCGCTGTATAGTTTGTCCGTGTTGAATGCAGAAAGGTCAAGGGGTGTTCCTAATTATGAGTCGACCTCCTCAGCGGTGAATAATAATGATCCGTTGGTAGAATATTTGTTACCGATTCGAGTATTAGAAGAGGAAATATATTCGTTGGCAGGCTCTGGGTCAACGAATGATCGATTTAATATCAATAGCAATCAGCAGGTGGCTTATTTTATATTTGGAGATAAAAACCATTCAGCAAGTCGACAGACTATTGTGGATTTTATATTGAAGACACAGGGAAATGATTTTGATTTTTGGACTAATGACGAATTTACAGACGATAGGAGGAGAATTAAGTTGGCCGAAAAAGTTTTGGAGTATAGAATATTGAAGAGTGAGCTTCGCAAAACCAATAAAAAATTGTTTACAAACAAACCGGACCCTCAGATCGAAGCTCATCGTTCATTTTCCACTGTTTCAAATAGTCAAGAAAACCAACAGAGCCCTCTCAGACATCTCTTCTTATCATCTTCGAAAATATCTCCTTATTGGGATGAAAAGCTCCAAACCGTTGAAAAATCAACTTCGAAGAACCTTTTACAGCAACTGGATGCGTGTTGCCCAATGGGATACGACCCGTATGCTTTACCTTCAGGTGCTATTGGAATCAGAAGACGTGAACCAGAAAAGATAGTGGCAGGGAAAAAAGGTTCTTTGCTATCATATGTTCGTGAGCAGGTTTGTAATCATCAGTGTTGCTAAGATTGTATATCGCAAAATTTTCCAAAAGTCGCTTACAATTCTATCGCCTTTTATTCTACAGAAAGAGCGATTTCCTGAGAAAATAATTTTAACGAAGGTTGGAGAATTTTACGAAGCATTTGGAATAGATGCAATCATGCTCGTGGAAGTAAGTGTGGTTTGTCAATAAATATCAGATAAGTTACTTTGTTTACATCGTACAAGTTATTGTCAAAATACAGCATTGTGGGCTTAATCCGATGGGGGATAAGGCAAGAGCAGGGTGTCCTGCCAAAAACATTCAAGCAACCTTGGACTGCTTAACGAATCGAGGTTTCGGTGTTGCAGTGTATGAAGAAGCATCTGATACCGATTCTTCAACCGGAAAAGGTGCAAGCGGTGGATCAAAGAGCAGACTGTAAGTCACGCAAGAAATTTGTTTTGATAGAATTTGACATGAATCGTAAATCCGAGCTCTTTCTTTTCAACTTATTTTAATAATTTATTGAAAGGAAGAGGAGGTTTCTTGGACAAATTGTTTCATTAGCGAATCCATTGTATATGTACGATTTAGTAATGAGTAGTGCATCTGGTTTTACATCAACCCCTTCACGCCCGTACGTGGGTGTCTTATCAACTTCAAAAGGATACACGTATGTTGAAATATCTCTCGAAGAGCGTACCGTTCGGGTTTGTGAAAGGCTAACGGCGGAGTCAGTTGCCTGCCATATCTCTGCGTTTCCGCCAACAGGGCCTTTGTTTTATATGCCTCCTGCAGGGGAAGTTGTGGATGGCGAAAGGAAAGCTATACCATTTCTCCCTTCAAGAATGGATACGTCTTATGATGGAATAGGTTCAAGGTTGAGAATTCATCGTTTGAATCCAATACTAGTGAAAAGAACTTCCGCCGATTCTACAGATGTTGAACAATCAAAAAATTTAATTCTTTCTGAATTATTGCCATTGTGTAATGTTGATGATGAAAGTAAAGGACGATTATTCAAGGAGGATTTCATCTTATTGGAAACTAATAGTACTGGTATGGCACCACTTTCTGCGGAAACAGCAAATCAACTAGGATTAATGAATGATCCTTGTATCCCGTCGCTTGTCAACGCTTTATTAGCTGAACATGCACCGGTATCTTGTCGCCGATTTTTGCGCAGATGGCTAATTAACCCTCCACCACCAGGTATCACCAATGAAATGGCTACTTTACTTTCATCCGTCATCAATGACAGTCCTTCCTTTCCACCATTTAATGTGCCTCCAATTGGTAAGGTCCTCTCGCTCATTCACGCCCGCCAGGCGTCAGCACAAGTCTTCCGTGATATATGTATATCTCTTCAAGCAACGATCTCGACGTTGGACGTGTTACAATCAATTAAGAATTCGAGAGAAATAACTATGTCGCTGATGCGAATACTGGAGTATGAAAGTGGCTTAGGATCATGTCCAAATCAGCTACGAGTTGCATGCGAGGAATGTTTAGACGAAATAAGAACAATAGTCATTGATGAAGGCGGTCCACTAGATGAAATTTCGAATTTCGAAGAAATTGTTCCGACGGCGTTTTTTGAGCGAAACGAGGTACCGTGGAGAGGACGTGTTCGTCAGGACGTTATTAGTAAGGATTGCGATGAAGTAAGCAAGGCCGCCAAGATGTTATCTCACGTTATAAGCAAAGATTTCGTAGGCAGTTCACTACCAACAGATGGTCAAAAGGGAGTAGTTTTACAAAATATATTCAACAACATGTTAGCAATAAAAGAAAAGCCCGTTTGGACACATAAAGGTGCCGAATCTTACTACCATCCGAAAGATAGGAAAGGAAAGGTGTTGAAAAATCGCTTTACCACAGCCAGAGTCGAAGAAGCACTTTTGCACTATATTGAAACTTGCGAAAACGCAAAAGATGCTGTCAACACCGCCTTATCTACCCTATCTAGTAGATTATCGGAAGGAGGGTTTATGCCCACCATAGTTCAATCGGCGCATGCAAATTTAATATTATCTACAGTCACGAATCACGCACTTGCTGCGAACTCTAAGGGATGGAATATAATAAAGTGTAATTCTGACGAAACACACAGTTATTTCAAGGGTGTCTGGCCATATTGGCTCGACAAATCAATTGCAGTTCAAAACACATTCAAGTTGGATGGAATGTGGGTACTTACCGCTCCAAACATGAGTGGAAAGAGCACGATAATGAGGTCAACCGCGGCCGCTGCTTTATTAACCAACTGTGGTCTGTGCTCTCCTCTTGAGGAAGGTCATATAAAGTGTTTCGACAACATATTCGTGAGAGGTGCAAGTGCAGATGTCCCAACTGAAGGCAAATCAGCATTTGGATCAGAAATGAATGATATCGCACAAATGCTCCGACAATGTGGGTCTGAAAGTCTTATTATGGTCGACGAAATTGGGCGTGGTACATCACCAAAGGATGGGACTAGCTTGGCTGGAGCGGTATTAGAAGAAATTGCTTCACGCGGAATTACAGGTAAGATAATATGACGTAATGTTTTCAAAATTATTTTTGCGAGTATTCGATTACTGATTCAGACTTGATACTACCAAAGGTATTTTTGCAACCCACCTACATGACGTTTTGAAACTCCCGCTGAAAAGTTCTGCAACGTCTCGTATCTCAACAAAGCAAATGATGGTTGATAAATATTCCACTGAAGGTGTGATGAAATGGACTTACAAACTGGAGGATGGAATTTGTTCAGACTCTTTAGCGTTGAAAACAGCAAGGGATTTCGGTATCCCACGAACTATTCTCGAGCGCGCCGCTGAGTTTTCCGCTCATCGCCCGCCTAATGATTTTCAACATTCCTCCACAAACACACTTGATCCTGACAACTCCACAAAATCTTTCAATTTGAAAACAATCGCTGATATTTTGCTTGAAATAATTCCAGTTAAGCGGAGGATTGACAAAATTCCAGCAGGCTGGTCTCCGCCACCATCGTTGGAGGGTCATTCATGTGTATATGTCTTAGAGGTTGGATTTAAACCAGATTCTGCTCAATATTACGTCGGAGAGACGGATTCATTATCAAAGAGGATATCACAACATCGTTCAAAAGGAGGGAAGTGGAAAAATTTAAAAGCAATAGCGGTTCCAGTTGATAATAAAAGCATCGCTCGCAACATTGAGTCTCGAACAATTCTCTCCCTAGCTCAGCAGGGATTTGATTTGATAAGCACTCACGACGGCCGATCAGTTTCTACCTTAGGAAAAAAATTGGATCAATAAAGTATACGTTTCAACTAAAGTTGGTTGCAGCCGACTTCGGTCTCTACGGTAGACATGCTTTACATGGGACGTATCGTCTAAGATACTTCGGGATAAAGTTTGGACCACGACGTAAGGAGACGGTTACATAAAAGTATAAGGTATGATTTAGCAATATTTCACCCCAATGGAAATGACAGTTGGAGCATGATGTGTTGTTTTCTATTTGATAGATTAAGATGATCTCTGGGGTTTATTCGTCTTGCAACATATCGTTGAAAACAAAGAAAAGAAGGAAACAACAACGGAGTAAAAGAGAGCGGTGATAATGAAGCTAAGATTGTAGAAAGAAAGAATAAAACGTATGCTGACGCAGTGAAGAAAGACAACGAATTTTTGTGGATGAGAGGCATTATCACCTGAATACATCTCATTAAATGAAAAGAATCTGTTGCTCAATCATTTAAATTAAAATTAAAATTAATTCTGAGAAGACCGACTATATACCTGGTACAAGAGTAGAAGTTAATAAAATAAAAGCATACAGTTTAAAAAAAAAATATCTCTTTTATTGGCAGCGAGGTTTGTCTACTGCTCTAGTATGGAGGAAGTGCGCGCATGAGCAGTAGACAATTTCAGAATAAGTACACGTACAAATCTACGATGCGCCATACACTAAAATCACAACACCCCAACCCGGAAACGAAGTCTCACTCATATCCTGATGCGCACACCAGACAACAAATGAATGAAGCCCAAATACAACAAACACAACCACATTAATTGCCAAACACAACAAACACAACCACATCAATTGCCAAACAAATTATATTCATACACAA
>Ga0115008_10001173_pt1 | contig 20852 bp, 20 predicted proteins | sample FraStrMetagenome_FD_87164 | JGI IMG/M metagenome (GOLD analysis project Ga0115008, IMG submission 87164) | Marine eukaryotic phytoplankton communities from Arctic Ocean - Fram Strait ARC3M Metagenome | ecosystem: Environmental > Aquatic > Marine > Oceanic | place: Fram Strait | collected...
TGTAATATTTGCTGGAGATTGCTTACGTATTAGCTCGAAATCGCATACCTTCGCCGCATGCATGCAAAAAACCCTTATGGAAATCGTTACGATCTTAAAAGATTAACAAAACACTACCACGCCCTAGAAAAATTTATCGTTTTGAATCCTTCAGGCGAAGAGACTATTGATTTTAGTAGTTCCGAAGCAGTATTTGCTTTAAATAAATCCATGCTCCTAGCAGATTTTAAACTAGGGGATTATGAGTTACCCTCTGGCTATCTCATTCCTCCAGTGCCAGGACGTTTAGACTACTTATTGCATGTTCGTGATTTCCTTACAGAAAAATTTAATGTTTCAGAAAACAGTCAACTAAACGGATTAGATATGGGCTCTGGTGCCAATGGAATCTACTGTATTTTGGGTGCTCAACATTTTAATTGGAAAATGGTGGGTTCAGAAACAGATGCAAAAGCGGTAGAAATAGCAAATGCCAATATACAAAAGACCAAAGGATTGAACGATAAAATAGAAATCCGTCATCAACAGGATAAGGGCTCTCTATTTAAAAATACGATTCAAGCAAATGAACAATTTGACTTTGTGGTGTGCAACCCTCCTTTCCACAGCTCGAAAGAAGAGGCTTTAAAAGGATCCCTTAGAAAAGTGAAAAATTTAGGGGGTTACGCAGCAAAGGAGAAATTCTTACTTAATTTTGAAGGTCAAGCAAATGAACTTTGGTGTAATGGTGGTGAAGTCCTTTTTATCAAGCGTCTCATTAAAGAAAGTGTGGGCTTTAAAAACCAAGTAAAGGTCTTTTCTACGCTAGTTGCTAAGTCTGAAAGTGTCGCTGCAATTAAAAAGCAACTTAGTAAAGTTAAAGCAAACTTCGAAGTAATTCCAATGGCCTTGGGTAATAAAAAAGGACGTTACTTGATGTGGTGGTTTGAACCAAGTAAAGCTTAACTTCTGCTCTGAGTTGATACATAGTTTCTACTTTAAATTATAAGATTGTTACCCGTACTTTTTTCTTTTTGAGTCTGGAGTTGTTCAAGGCGTCAACTAAAGCTTCAGAAATAGATTTAGGCACGGCTACAAACGCACAGTCTTGTTTTAGTTCGATTGTACCTAGCTGATCCTTAGATAGTTTTCCTTGCTTAAAAAAGAGGCCGGCGATATCCCCTTTAGAAATTTTATCTTTTCTACCTCCAGAAATGAAAAGAGTTTCCCAATATTGTGGCTTTCTAACGGCCTTTTTAGAAATATTAACGCCTTTAGACGTTTTAACATATATAGGCAACTCTTCATCTTCTACCTTCAATATATAAGCAGTCCCTTTGGAGTCTACTCTAGCAGCACGCCCATTTCTATGTGTAAATTCTTCCGATGCTCTAGGCATCTCATAATGAGCAACAAACTTTAATTCGGGAATATCAATCCCTCTAGAAGCCAAATCGGTAGCCACTAAAATTTGATTGGTTCCATTCCTGAATTTTATTAAAGAACGCTCTCTGTCTTTTTGCTCCATCCCCCCAGAAAAACAGCTGTGATTTATTTTGTTTTTATCTAAAAAACGACTCACAACTTCAATACTATCTCTAAAGTTACAGAACACAATTCCGTTTTGATTACCCAAATGGTCGATGAGTTCTAGCAGACTCGGTAACTTGTTTTTTGAGACCGATTTAACGATTTTTACTTGAAGTTTGGAAACGACCTTTTGGTTTAAATAATTGACCGTCGTTGGCTTGTCTAAGCGTACAAAACCAGGAACTTCCAGGCTTTGGGTTGCCGACGTAAGTATGCGTTTATTTATGTGGGGTAATTGATGGATGATCTCTTTCATCTCCAATTCAAATCCATCTTCTAAAGACTTGTCAAACTCATCTAATACGAGAGATTTTATGCTTTTTTTAGAAAATCGATCGTTACTAAAATGGTCTGCAATTCTTCCGGGAGTTCCAATTAAAATAGCTGGTACATGCTTAATTTCAATCTTGTCTTTAGACATCGGTCGCCCGCCATAAACAGCGTTTACTTTAAAGCCAGACCCCATACTACGAACCACTTGTTCTATTTGGATGGCTAGTTCACGTGAAGGAACGATAATCAATGCTTGAACGTCTTGACATTCAGGATCTAAAATTTTAATAATCGGTAATAAGAATGCTAAGGTTTTCCCGGTTCCTGTAGGCGATAACAATATCGTGTTAGTGGTCGTGTCAATAACAGAAATAGCCTCTTCCTGCATAGGGTTTAACACGTGGATATTTAACTTGGTTAAGATATCTTGTTGTTCTTTGATGCTATTTGCCATAATGCTTAGTTCTTTTTACGGGGTTTAGAAACGGCTTCTTTGGAGTTACCAACCTTTGTTTGTGCCAAATAATTAGCGAGCACCTTATCTATTAATTCCTCTTTTGTAAGGTGATGAAATACAGTCGTTACTTTTTGTTTAAATTCATCAGAAATTTCACGATTTGGTTTGGTCTTAAATATTTTTTTAGCCCATAACAACCCATTATTCTCTTCAATACTTTGGGCATCTGCTTTCTTTAAAGGTTTGAATACAAGTCCCAATTCTTTTTCAAACTTAGTAACATCAGAAACTTCTTCTTGCTGAAGAACTGTCAATGACAAACCTTTGGCACCTGCTCTCGCCGTACGACCACTTCTGTGTACATAGGCTTCATACGTATCCGGAAGATGGTAATTGACTACGTAGGACACTTCTTTTACATCAATGCCTCTAGCGGCTAAATCGGTAGCAACAAGTAGGTCAATAAAACCTTCTCTAAATTGTCCCATGATGCGATCTCGAATTCCTTGCGTGAGACTCCCATGAATGGCACCAGAAGAAAATTTATTAATGGCTAAGTTTTTAGCTAATTTGTTAACTGCTGCTTTTGTTTTGCAAAATATAATTCCCCTTTGCCCTTCTTTGGTTGCTAAAAAATGCATTAAAACGGCCAGCTTTTCTATGGGTTCAACTACCACATACTGATGGTCGATCCCTTGATGACCAAGCGTTTTCATATCGGCTTCAATTTGAACCAGCTGTTTAGCCATGTAATTTTGAACCAATTGCTTTACTGCACCTGATAAGGTGGCTGTAAACACTAAAGTCCGGTGGGCCTTTGGAATGTTTTTTATGATTTGATCTAAATCGTCTTTAAATGCCGTCACCATTTCATCCGCCTCATCCAAAACTAAATATTGAAGGCTTTTTAGACTCAGAGCGCCTTTTGAAACCAAATCTAAAAGACGACCTGGAGTTGCAACTATAATTTGAGTCGGCGTTTTTAATCGTTCTATTTGAGGTTTGATAGGAATCCCTCCGCACAATGTGGCAATGGAAATGTCGGGGCTTTTAGAAGCATAAGACACTAAATTGGCATGAATCTGATGCCCTAATTCTCTTGTAGGCGCCACTATTAAAGCTTGAACACTTGGCTCATTAACATCAATTAACTGTAACAACGGCACGCCAAAAGCAGCAGTTTTACCGGTTCCCGTTTTTGCGATGGCAACCACGTCTTCCGTTTGGCCAAGAATTATAGGAATGGCTTTTTGTTGAATATCTGTAGGGACAGATAGTTTTAATTCCGATAAGCTATGTTGAAGTGACAGGTTAATTCCTAAATCAGAAAACGATTTTGACATATAATAATTTTAAGCAAATATAACAATACGCAAACCGAGTACCTCAAAAAATTGAACGCTAATTATTTATAAACACGAAACAACTAGTTCGTATGGTTCGGTTAGATAAAAAAATAATTAGGCCTCTATTAAAGTTCGCTTTGATTTTCTGTAGGTATATTTGGGATAAATGGTGCGTTTTGCAAAACGATTCAATTTATTTGAGTTGACCATTTTTATATAGATTTGTTTGGTAACTCCAAAATACTCATAGGTCGTTCCGTCTAAAAAGGTGATTTCTAACAGCAACCCTTTGTGTACGTAGTCTGCAATGCCTGCGTTTGTAATTGTCTCTGTATAGGCTTCTAAATTGTCTGCAATGGTTTCAGGTGCAATACTGACTAAAAAATGGTAGCCATCAATGATTTCACGACTTTTAAGTTCCGCTTCTTCACTTTTTGAGTCCCCATCTTGAAACTTATCAGGGTGCCATTCCTTTACTAAATTACGGTAACTTTTTTTAAGGACTTTGAGGTCAATTTCTGCCTCAATACCAAATAGCTTTTTATACTGACTTATACGTTTCATAGATCCTATTTTTAGAAGCGGCAAAATTACACCATTATTATGAACTACATAGTCTAAGATTCGTATTTAATTAGAACAATAGCTATTAATTCCAAAACCATTAATTAGTAGTCATAAAAAAAGCCCATCATAAATGATGAGCTTTAATAAAACTTTAAAGTATATGTATTAGATAACCTTTACGTTTACTGCGTTTAATCCTTTGTTACCTTCTTGAAGATCAAATTCAACGGTATCGCCTTCGCGAATCTCGTCAACTAATCCTGAAATGTGTACAAAATGATCTTTTTCAACTCCTTCTTCAGTGATAAATCCAAATCCTTTAGACTCATTGAAAAATTTTACTGTTCCTTTACCCATAATAATGTAATTAAATTAAAATAATATATTTTTTGCAAAGTTGCGACCAATTTTCCAATACACAATGGATTATTCGTCTTATTTTTGATTTACAGTGTATATTCTTTCATAAATAGCTAAAAATTGGTATAGATTATACGATTTATTAAACTTTTAGGGCCGTAAAATCGTTAATAGTTAAGCTTTATAATTAATTTGCTTCGATTTCTAAAATAATTATAGCATTCATATTAAACTATGGACTACTTAAACAGTCCTAAAACTATATATACAAATTTACAGATCTACTGGCAGCACAAAATCGACATATCATTTTACTTATTTTAGCATTCTTAGGCATAGCCTTTGTTATGCCTCCTATTAAGTTAGAAATCACTCCTCTTTTTAATAATCAAACAATAACAGAAAAAACTTGGTATGTTTCTTCTCAAAAGGACTCAATTCAATTTACTAAACTAAAGTTTTACCTCACTGACTTTCAACTAAAATCTAAAGAGGGTATAATTAAAAGCATTGAAAATAGTAATTACTTAATTGATGTTTTTAATCCTAGTAGCTTAGATATACTATTAAACACAACTTCCTTTAGTCTTGGTGACGAATTGTCATTTAATTTAGGCGTGAGTAGTCCTATGAATACATCTGGGGCACATTCTGGAGCTTTAGACCCCTCAAATGGCATGTTTTGGTCTTGGCAAAGTGGCTATATTAATTTTAAAATTGAAGGACTAAGTCCAAGTTGTGTGACTCGAAAAAATAAATTTCAATTTCATATCGGAGGTTACCAAGCACCACACAACACACTAAGACGACTTTCTTTTATTTTGAATAAACAAACTACTCAGCTGAATTTAAACCTTGAAGGATTTTTTGAGGGGACTAAATTAGCAGTGGACAAGCAAGTTATGGTTCCTGGGGAAAAAGCAAATGAACTTGCAACAGTATTCTTTAATACCCTGACAATAAATTGAGTAAAACGATTAAATACAGTTTTTATTCCTTACTCATCTTAGTGTGCAGCGGCTTTGTAGTGCTTAAAAACAAGACCCTAATTTTTGACTACCCCGAATACTGGCCAAAACCACACTATGACTTTTCAAAACTAACCATGTCAGAAAGTGAGTTTCAGCTAGGACGTCAACTCTTTTACGACCCAATACTTTCAAGAGACGAAAGTATTTCTTGTGCCTCTTGTCATTTGCAAGCCACAGGTTTTACCCATGTAGATCATGATTTAAGTCACGGTATTGAAGGACGCATAGGCACTCGAAATTCGATGGCTTTAATGAATTTGGCTTGGAACACATCATTTATGTGGGATGGTGGTGTCAATCATATTGAATTGCAAGCCCTTGCTCCTATATCTAGTGAAAATGAGATGGATTCTTCTTTAAAAGAAGTGGTTGACAAACTAAATGACTCACAAAAATACAAAGGCCTTTATTTTAATTCGTACAAAGATAGCTTAGTCACAGGTCAAAAAACATTATTAGCTTTGACTCAATTCGTAGTGATGTTAAACTCCTACAACTCAAAGTATGATAAATACATTAGAAATGAAGATGGAGGCGTCTTTACTCCACAAGAAAAAAACGGCTTAATCAGTTTCAGGAACCACTGTGCCTCATGTCATACAGAACCATTGTTTACAAACAATGAGTTCCACAATAATGGACTCACACTAGATCCTTATCTAAAAGATTATGGGCGCATGCAGATTACAAATAATGTGAACGATTCTTTAAAATTCAAAGTTCCAACACTTCGAAATATTCAATTTACGCCTCCCTATATGCACGACGGACGCTTTGAAAGCTTAAAAGCCGTAATTACACATTATAGTTCAGGAATAACCCATAGCAGTACCTTAGCTGAGAACTTGAAAAACAATTTAAAATTAACTCACAAAGAAGAAGTAGACTTGCTCGTATTTCTCAGAACGCTAACCGATAAAGATTTTTTATTTAACAACCGATTTTCATATCCATATAATAACTAAAAAGTACCCTAATGAAAAAACAATTATTTACATTGATCACATTTCTATCCATTACAGGAATCTCAAGGGCTCAATCCAATCCCATTATCACTGAGTGGATTCAAAATCACAGTAGCATCACAGGGCGTCATTATGTTCAAGGCAACTCCACCCCTATCATTGATAATGTCTTGGCAAATGTGCAAAGTGTAGATTACTCAAATGACTGGGTATACGTGACTGCTACCGGGATACCATCCTATATCACGGGGCCGTTTTCAGATAATAACCCTTCATTAGCTGAAGACCAAAATGCCATATATAAATTGCCGCTTAACCCCACACAAAACTCAGGAAGCACCACAGCTACGTTTGGCGGAAACATTGGCGTTTTTATAAATGGAGTTTCTTTATTTGACTACCGAGATGGCGTCGCATGGAATAATGGTACAAACGCGCTTTGTGGCGGCCCAGGGAATCCGCCTTGCCCTGGTGGCCAACAAGCTACCCAAAACTGGAACAGAGACGCCATACCAGCAGAAATGGGTGGTTTTGACTGCGCCAAAGCACATCCGGCTATGGGGAATTACCACCACCACCAAAATCCAAGTGCTTTTGACTTAGATCTATTAGTTGTTTCTGATATATGTGCTGCCTATCCTGCCGATGGATTGTATGTGATTGATACCAACGCACATTCTCCATTAATTGGTTTTGCATACGATGGATTTCCAATTTATGGGGCCTATGCCTATGCAAACACAGACGGCTCAGGAGGGGTGACACGAATGAAATCTGGATATTCATTGAGAACGATTACTACCAGAGCAAATGGTCCATATGTAGGACAAGTATTTACCATTACAAACGGCCCGAATACTGGAAACCAAGAAGTAATGGATTTAGGCTATTTTAGAGAAGATTATGAATTTATATCAAACTCAAGTTCCGATTATTTGGATTCACATAACGGCCGTTTTGCGGTTACTCCAGAATATCCATCAGGAACCTATGCTTATTACACAACTGTAGATCAAAACCATAATTCAGCGTATCCCTATGCTGTAGGGCCTACATTTTATGGAAATGTGGAAGGCTCTAGTGTGAACTCAATTACAGAGAGTATCACTAATTACGATTCTTCGTTAGCAGTTAATGAATTTGACGAATCGTTTTTAAACCTCGTTATTTCCCCAAATCCTAGTCAGGACTTTATTGCTGTGCAGTCTAATTTGCTCGCAAAAAGCCTTAAACTTGAACTTATAAACGAACTAGGTCAGGTGGTTTTAAAAAATACCATCTTACAAGGTAGCACCTTAAGTATCATTGAAACCCATACGCTTTATAATGGATTATATTTTCTTAAAGTATCAGACGATAAACACACAAAAACGTACAAGGTGATCATTAATAAATAGTCTAGGTCATATATAAAAAACCCTGTGATGTAATCAATCACAGGGTTTTTTATGCTTTTTAACATCCGTTATCTTATTTCAAAGAAATACTTTCAATCTCTAGACGAAAGTTTTCTTTAACTTTATTGCCAATTAAAAAGGCGATTTGTTCAATTTTATCAGCATTAAAGTTTGGGATATCTAGTGTATATCCTCTAAAGCTTGGCACAAAGTCTTGTAGAGGAATGCTGATTTCTTGCGATTCTCCAGAAGTTTTAAATGAATAAATATAGGAATGGCGTTGGTTATCAGACCCTTTGAGTCTAAACTGATAGAATTTGCCATCTCCTTTTAGCTTCAACACAATGGATGTAAATCCAGCGGTCTTAAGGCCGTCAAAGTTATATCTAAGCGAGGAGAACCCGCCGTTGTTTTCAGTGGTTACATAGCCTTCAAATACTCCAAAGCCTTCCGAGTTAACCTCAAAGTCGCCTTGAGATCGTCCTCCCATAACACGGTCATCAACAACTCTCCAGCCTTTGGTTGATACCCCAGATTCAAATTTAAAAATAAGTGAAGGTGTTTGAAACATACTCATAACAAAAAATAAAATAATAGTATTAATCATATAAAATTAAGGTTTTGTAATTTCTTCAAGTACTTCATCAAAATTAGATCTTAAATAAGCGCGAAGTTTTTTCTTATAATCATCTTTAAGCCAAGTTAAGAAATTGTGAGTGCTCTTGCTTATACATTTTGAATAGCGGTGAATTCTGAAATCGATATCATCGGCTAGTAACTTTACAAGTGCTAAAGCGTCATAGACATCTTCACTATTTTCAATACAAATTAAAGCATGTTGTTCAATTGATCGCATTAAAACCACTTTCGAAGATTCTCCGCTTCTAATAGATTTGATATATGTTTTATTGATGTCAAAATAAACATCTTTAGAGTTCGCGAACGAAACTCTAATATCGTCAGGCATTTGATAAATAAAATTACTTTCTAAGTCCTCATCACTCAAAACACCATCTAAGTAATAATTTGGATACTTAAAGATGCGTTGCCAATCTAAATTAGTGCTTCCCCAAGGTCCAAAACGATGAAAGTTATTTCCTAAATCAATAACATCAAAAGAATTTTTATTTTTTAAAATACGAGACCCTCTACCGATCATTTGATAGTATAACGTCAGCGATTTAGTGGCCCGATTTAATATAATAGATTCTACTGTAGGCTCATCAAAGCCTGTTGTTAAGATACTTACAGAAGTTAAGATCGCATTAGGCGTTTTCTTAAACCACTCTAAAATTTGAGTCCGTTCTTTTTTAGAAGCTGTGTTGTCTAAGTGCGCGACTTGATAGCCCGCAGATCGAAATAAATCATAGACAAATAAAGAGGTGTTTATGCCGTTATTAAAAATAAGGGTTTTCTTACCATCGCAACGTTCTTTGTAGGCTTCCATTAACTTTGAAAGCATTTCGTTATTAGTGTACAAATCTTCAGAAGATTTGACGGTATAATCGCCGTTAGCCCCTACAACCAATGAGGTTAAACCTACATTATATGAATACATATTAGCTTGCGCTAAAAATTCATTTTCTATCAAGGACTCAATACTTTCGCCAACAATTAATTCATTATAATTATCGGTCATTGGAAGTTCAATATTTGAACTTAATGGCGTCGCAGTTACCCCTAAAATGAAGGATTTTTCAAAAAATTTAAACAGCTTTGTAAATGAATTATAATGTGCTTCATCAATAATCACCAAACCAATGTCAGAGATGTCTAACTTATCATCTTTTAATCGATTGTTGAGGGTTTCAACCATGGCAACAAAACACTGAAATTCAGACTGATCTTCTAAGTTTGCTTTGCTATCGATGACTTTATTTTGAACCCCAAACTCTGTCAATACAGAAGATGTTTGTTTACAGAGCTCAATACGGTGCGTCATCACCAGTACCTTTTTTTTGTGCGTTTTTAAATACTGACTCACAATCTCGGAAAAGATAACCGTTTTACCTCCACCGGTAGGTAACTGATACAGAAGATGGTAATCGTCTTGGGCGGTCTCAAAACATTTAAATATTTTTTGAATGGCCCCTTTCTGATAGCTATAGAGCTCTTTGCCAGTTTTACGTTCTTCTTGTTCTGAAATAGAAAGCATAGTAGATTTTAGATGATTTTGGCAAAAGTACGTTCTTTATTGAGTTTATAAAGAATTAAAATGGACTTTTTTTTACGTACAGATCTAATTAAACTAAAATTTAATGTCTTTATAATGTTCTAAATATTGTAAATAATTGTGGCTATAATTAATGAAGTCATAGATTCAAATTGTAACTTACTTAAAGTTAGATAATTAACTAATTAAACGATTTGTACCCTTAGGATTTTAGGGGTTTTTATAATCGTATGAAACGCCACGGAAGAAACATGACTTCTTAGTCTCAAGTATTTAAAAAATTAGAAACGCAACTTAAAAACTAGTTCGATTTTTTTTGGAGTTATTTCAACGGTTCGTTAAAAAATGCTTTAGCTAATTAGTTTTAGATTCAAGCTTATGTGTTTTTTTGGTCCCTTCATACATTTCATATTTCACAAACTTTGACTCTAGTTTGGCATTAAATAGCTTTATTTTTCTTGAGGGTCTTAAGCCAATATGTTTAAGTGCCTCCATATTAGAAGAAATCATCCATGCATTGGTTCCAGGATATTTATGTTTTAAAGTGCTCCCAATTGATCCATAGAAACTTTCCATCTCAATGTCTAGACGTTCGCCGTAAGGCGGGTTAAAAACCATGTGTAAATGAGCCTCTCCCCCTTTTTGGGTTTTGAAAAAATCTTCATGCTTAATGTATATAAAATCATCCAATTTTGCGTTCTCAACATTTTGAATTGCTTTTTCTACAGCACTAGGAGATTTATCAAATCCCATTATTTTGTGGTGAAAATCGCGTGTTTTTGACAGTAATGATTCTTCAATTTTTTCAAATAAATCGACATCCCAATCTTCCCAACGTTCAAATCCAAATTCGTTACGCATTAAATTTGGTGGAATATTACAAGCAATCATTGCTGCTTCTACAAGGACGGTTCCTGACCCACACATAGGATCCATAAAATCACTCTGCCCATCCCAACCAGAGAGCATAACTAATCCAGCGGCTAATACCTCATTTATGGGTGCAATATTAGTGGCAATTTTATACCCCCTTTTGTGCAGTGATTCTCCAGAACTATCTAAAGAAACGGTGCAAAAGTGGCGATCAATATGAATGTCAATTTTTAAATCGGGAAATCTTAAATCTACATTAGGACGTTCGCCTGTTTTATCTCTAAAACGATCTACAATCGCATCTTTTGTTTTCAGAGCAACATACTGGGAATGAGTAAACGTATCGCCATTGAGGGTCGCTCCTACCGCCAAAGTACCATCTGACTTTAAATAATTTTCCCAAGCGATAGCATTAATTTTATTGTAAAGCTCTGTTTCATTAATAACTTTAAATGTTGCTATCGGTTTAAGAATTTTAATAGCCGTACGTAATCCCATATTGGCTTTGTACATAAATCCTTTATCCCCTACAAAACTTACATGCCTTACTCCAATCTTAACAGATTGCGCACCTAATTGTGTTAACTCTTTAGCTAAAAGCTCCTCAAAACCAAATAAGGTTTTAGCAACCATCTTAAAATTATTCTCCATCAAAATTATTTAGTAGATGCCAAAAATACAGTATTTTTGTCCGAGTTATAAGTAAATACATGACAAAAGAACATCAAATGTGGTTTCAATCTTGGTTTAATACTCCTTATTATCATATCCTTTATCAAAACAGAGATTATAAAGAAGCGGAACTATTTATTAAAAATTTAGTTCGTTATTTAAATCTCGATGCCTTAGACGATTCTATATTAGATTTAGCTTGTGGTCAAGGGAGACACTCTATATTTTTAAATAGTTTAGGGTTTCGAGTAACAGGCATCGATTTGTCTGAAAAAAGCATCAAACACGCCAATGAAAATGCCTCAGAATCCTTGAGTTTTCAAGTCCATGACATGAGAAATTCTTACGACAATGAGTTCGAAATTGTGTTGAATCTATTTACTAGTTTCGGCTATTTTGATGATGAATCGGACAATATAAACGTGATAAAAACCATAAAATCAAGTTTAAAACCGAATGGAATTGGTGTCATCGATTTTATGAATAGCCCTCAGGTCATTGAAAATTTGGTGGCTGATAACTCCTACGAATCTGATGGTCTAACGTTTAATTTAAAACGTGACTATACCGATGGGTTTATTAATAAAAATATTGAAGTCGTTGACAACAATCAAACTTTTCAGTTTAGAGAAAAGGTTCGCGCTTATACATTCGAAGATTTTAAATCAATGCTATCAATTGCTGGTTTGCATTTGTTAGACTGTTTTGGAAGTTATAAGTTAGAGCCTTACAATAAGAAAACTTCAGAGCGATTAATCTTAATTTTTATGAACAATGATTAGTTTCCTTGCCCCAATAATGGCCGTCCTTTTTGGAGTGTCTATTGTACTAGTGTACCGAAAATCTAAGCCTTTAAACTTAAAATTATTTTTGGCCTTTAGTGGTGCCTTTTTACTTTCTACAACTATTTTTGAATTACTCCCTGAAGTCTATTCACATCTGGAAACAAAAAAAATTGGAGTCTTTATTATGGGCGGTATTTTGTTACAGATTCTATTAGAGTTTTATTCTAAGGGGGCCGAACATGGACACCTTCACCAGCATGAGTCTAAAAATATATTCCCGTGGTTTTTATTTATCAGTCTTGGTATTCATGCATTTTTTGAAGGATTTCCTTTAAAAGACCATCACAATATTATTATTGGAGTGGTCATTCATAAAATACCAATCGCTATTTTAATTACGACCTACCTGTTGAAATCCAAATTACCAAAGTCTCAAGTGGTCTTGTTTCTATTAATATTTACTATAATGACTCCTTTAGGCTCACTGGCTGCCGAGTTTTTAAGCATCTCTCCAACGGTTATTTATAGTATCAACGCAGTTGTTATTGGTATGTTCTTCCATATTTCTACAATAATATTATTTGAAAGTAGTGAAGGTCATCATTTTAATTTGAATAAAATTTTAATGATTATTAGTGCTGTTGTTTTAGCGTATTATATCTAAAATTATGTTTTCTAAAAGCGAGGCTAAACAACTAAGGCATGAGTTTTGGATTCGTTTTGGAAAGTCGTTTCCAAGAGATTGGATTTTCTACAATACTAAAGTTAAAGGCTTGAGTTTTAAATTTCACTTTGACACTAAAACGGCCTATGTCGCATTAATTATAGACATGACTCCCGCCAAACAGGATCTATACTGGCAGCGTTTATTAAGTCATCAGTTCATTCTAAAAAATGACTTTTTAACGTCCATTAAATTTAATCAAAACTTACAAGTATCTGAAGACAAATGGGTTTCCGCTGCCTATACTGAAATTGACAAGAAAGTGTCTATTCATGATAAATCATCATGGAAAGATGCCATGGAATTCTTAAACCAATCAATGATCTCCTTTGAAGCCTTTTATGATCTATATGAAAATACGATTAAGAATTAATTCTTAATCGTATTTAGGTAACTAACAAAATGGGGCAAAAAAAGTTTACTTTTTAATAAACTATTAACTAACTAACTGGTATAAAGAAAAGAAATATTGTAATTGAAACAAAGTGCTATGTAAGAAGCGGCTTTATGAAGTAACGAAAGGTCCTTTAATTGTAATAAACGGCAATAATATGAACTAAATATTTATCTTTTGATTAGCATATCAAATAAAAGATTAAACAAAAAAATACAATAAAAGTATTTAAATTACTTTATAGTTTTCCATTTTTTAGAAAGTCCATATAAGTCAAATTCTTGAAACGATTTTTGATAATCTAGCCGTCCATTTTGGAATTGACGTTGCAAAATATCTTCAATTAAGTAGTCTTCTTCTGAAACCTCAGGGTTAAAAGGCGTTTTTAAAGACATCTTAAAAAGCTTGGCTGTATTGTTATACCAGAAGGCCCGCCAACCACTACGAAGCGTCTTTATTAAATCAAAGGCCGACTCGCCTGTTTGTCTATGAATTAATTTTATTAAGATCTGACCTTCTGTAATGGTGAATTTTTTAAGTTTTTCTGCAAATTCTTCTTCAACAAATTTCTGAACCATACGCGCATATTTCTTTTGGCTACGCTTTGATTCTAAAACCCCCATTCGTTCATTTAAAATCTCTAAACGTTCCGCAGCTAATTTTGCATAAGGATATACTTTGAGAGTCTTACGTTGTAAAATCAGATATCGACGTCTAGAATTAGAAGTTGTGAATTTCAATTTGGGTAAGATGAAAACTTCGTTTAAACCAATTGAATTATTTGAAATCGTATCCCCAATAACCATTAAATACTTTTCTGGAATTGAATCTTTTTCAAATGAAGGGTTTTGCCCAAAGAAGAGGCATGGCAAACAAAAAATAAGACAAAAAATTGGCTTCATAAATACGTTTACTAATCTGACTTCAAACTTACAAAATATGCTGTAATCTATAGGAGATTATCATTCATTATTGTTATTTTTAACCAAAATTATATTTAAAATGGCTAAGAAAACGATACTTGATAAGAAAGCACTTTCATTTTTAGAAGACTACCTTAATAATGCAGCCCCAACAGGGTATGAATGGGATGGGCAAAAACTATGGATGGATTATTTAAAACCCTATGTAGATACATTTATTACGGACACCTACGGAACTGCTGTAGGCGTTATTAACCCTGACGCCCCTTTTAAGGTGGTAATTGAAGGGCATGCTGATGAAATTTCATGGTACGTTAATTACATTTCTGATGAGGGGCTTATTTACGTCATTAGAAACGGAGGAAGTGACCACCAGATAGCTCCTAGTAAAATAGTAAATATCCACACCAAAAAAGGCATCGTTAAAGGCGTTTTTGGATGGCCTGCAATTCACACCCGCTCAATGGCGAAAGAGCAAGCTCCAAAACCAAATAATATTTTTATTGATGTGGGATGCAAAACAAAAGAAGCAGTTGATAAGCTAGGCGTTCATGTGGGCTGTGTTATCACTTATCCTGATACGTTCCACGTGCTTAATAAAGACCATTTTGTATGCCGTGCGCTAGACAATCGTATGGGTGGTTTTATGATTGCTCAAGTAGCGCGTTTACTACACGAAAATAAAAAGACCCTGCCTTTTGGGTTGTATGTTACCAACTCTGTACAAGAAGAAATTGGGCTCCGTGGTGCGGAAATGATTACACATACAATACAACCCAATGTGGCGATTGTAACGGATGTTACCCATGATACAACCACGCCAATGATTGATAAGAAAACACAAGGACACTGTGAAATGGGCAAAGGGCCTGTTATTGCCTATGCCCCTGCGGTTCAGCAAAAATTACGTGATTTAATTACCGAAACTGCAGAAGCAAATAAAATTCCGTTTCAACGAGCGGCACTCTCTAGAGCAACCGGCACCGATACCGATGCCTTTGCTTATAGCAATGGCGGCGTGGCGTCAGCGCTCATCTCATTGCCATTAAGGTACATGCATACGACGGTTGAAATGGTGCATCGTGACGATGTAGAAAACGTGATTAAAATGATTTACGAAACTCTTCTTAACATCAAAGACGGTGAAACGTTTTCTTATTTTGATTAATTAGTGGACGAATATCTAGATATTTGGAATGCTGATGGGCAACCCACAGGAAAAAAATGCTTGAAGGATGAAGCCCACCAAAAGGGTTGGTTTCATCCAACAGTGCATATTTGGTTTTATACCAACACCCCTTCCCTACTACTTCAAAAACGCGGATTATCTAAACAAACCTATCCTGGCTTTTGGGATGTTTCCGTAGCCGGACATGTGAGTGCTGGAGAAACTATCTTAGAAGGTGCTTTGAGAGAAGTAAAAGAAGAAATTGGACTGGATATAAAACAAACAGATTTAAGGCTTCTTGACGTCCGAAAAAACACCAATCGTTTTGAGAATGGAATTATAGACTGTGAATTCCAACATGTATTTTTGGCAAAACTAGACACTGCCGTTTCCAATCTAAAAATTCAAGAAGTTGAAGTGGACGCCGTTCGTCTTTTTTCTTTTGAAGAACTTCAAAAATGCAGACTTCAAAACCATCCCAAATACTCCATTGTTCCAGCTGATATGCGTTATTATCAGTTTGTCATGGATTCCGTACTGAAAGTACTTTAATTTGCAGTAATTTTGAAAAATGCAAAATCAACCCGTCCTTAAAATTGAGTTTATAGCCATCATGGCCTTGTTAATGTCTTTAGTGGCTTTGTCTATTGACGGCATCCTCCCTGCACTGGCCGTTATAGGAACCGATTTGGGAGTGACAAATACAAAAAACCATCAGCTGTTAATTACCATGATTTTTCTGGGCTTAGGCTTTGGTCAGTTAATTTTTGGCCCCTTATCAGATAGTTATGGTCGAAAACCCATCATTTATATAGGCTTTTTAGTGTTTGCTATCGCCAGTATCATTTGTGTAAATACCGATAGTTATGAAATACTAATTGCAGGACGCATATTGCAAGGGATCGGTTTGGCCTCGCCCCGAACGCTGAGCATCGCCATGATTCGCGATTCGTATGAAGGCGATTATATGGCCAAAGTGATGTCGTTTATTGTCATGATTTTTATTCTGATTCCAATCATCGCCCCCACCCTTGGGCAGTTTTTAATGCTAACTTACAACTGGCAGGCTATTTTTAACGTGCAACTGGTACTCGGCGCCTTGGTTATGTTTTGGTTTTGGAAACGCCAACCGGAAACCCTTCCAACTTCCAAACGAACCGCTTTTAGAACAGCCGTGCTAATTTCTGGATTTAAAGAATTTTTTAAACACAAACAAGCCATTGCTTTTACCTTAATTGCGGGGTTTATAACCGGCTCTTTTATGGTATACCTCAGTACCACTCAACATATTTTTGAAGTACAATACGGATTGGGTGAAGACTTTCCGTTAATTTTTGCCAGTTTGGCGGTTGGCGTTGGGTTTGCTACCTATTTAAACGGGGTTTTTGTTGTGAAAATAGGCATGAAACGCATTGCTTTAGTATCCTTAGCCGCCTACAGCCTAACGTCTTTAATTTATGTGTTAATGTTTGTCAACCAATCCAATCCTCCTTTATGGGTTTTACTGGTGTTTTTTGCTTTACAATTTACTGCACTTGGGTTTTTATTTGGAAACCTACGTGCACTTGCCATGCAGCCCATTGGTCATATAGCCGGCGTTGGTGCCGCCATTAACGGATTTATCTCTACTGTGATGGGGGTTGGTATTGCCAGCCTTATAGGGGCTTATGTAAACACAACGGTTTGGCCGCTTTTCCTTGGATTTACAGGCTGTGGATTTGCTTCTATGGTTATTTTCCTGCTAAACAAACCACTGCAACGCACAATTTAAAACGCTGCAGAATCGACGTCTTTAATAAATTGAAGTGTTAGCACGGACTTGCAGTGAGTCTAGCCTCCGCTAGTGCGCGAATCTTTCGCGTTCCCAAATAAGCTTCTTAAACCACACGAAAGGATTTGTGCGGCAGCTGGGGCTTTACTAAAGTAATGAAAATTTGGACAATCAATGCCAATTCCTGTAAAGCTTAAATCTATTGCATAAAAAAAAACCCGCTGGCGCGGACTTGTAGTCCGTGTCCTTATTTAAAACCATAAATCCTTTATGTTTTCTACACTTACTGTTAGTTTAGACCCATTTCTTGCCTTTTGGTCAAACTACACAACCACATTTAAAGTGTTTTTTAAACCATAACCTAATAAGCGGCTTTGTGTTATGTTATGATGCACGGACTAAAAGTCCATGCTATCGCTTAAAGCAGACTTAACGCTAGCACTAGCGATTACGGGATATACTAGGACGAGGGGGGAACAAAAAGTTAGTACAATAAAACTATCCTAAAAACCCAACACTATCTATTTCTAAAACAGTATTATCGTCTTGATAATTCCTTGCGCTTGAGTATTTCCAATCTATAGCATTGGTTACAAAACCACTTTCTATAGGATTATTATGAATATAATCTATTTTTTGTTTAATGACCTTTTCACTCCACAACTCTATTGGCTTGTTATGATGTTGCCAAAATTGATATTTACTTGTTGTAGCGTTCTTTTTTCCTGCTCGTTCAAACATCCATAACAACCATTCTTTTCTGCTTTCTTGTGGATTGTTCTCTATCGCCTCAAGTATTTTATTTGCCGTGTGCCGTTTAAAATCTCGTAACAGTTCTGATGGTTGCTCAATCGAAGACCGGAAAATTAAATGAATATGACTTGGCATAAAACAATATGCGTATAATTCCATGCCTTTTTCCTTTCTACAATAAGTCATACTCTCTGCTAAAACATCAAAATATACTTGTCTTGTAAAAACATCTATCCAGTTTATCGTAGCAAAACTCACAAAATACAATCCTGACTTGTTATGAAACTTGTACTTTCTACTCATACCTCTAAAATACAAAAAACTACACTTATAAAGCATAGCTTTTTGTAGCTCTTATCTTTGACGGCACTAGTAAATACTAGCGCTAGCGCATACTAGGACTAGCAGGGTATTCTCTTTAACGGTACTAGCTACAAGCTAGCACTAGCGATGACGTGACATACTAGGACCAGCAGGGGTAACCATTATTTCGTTATTTAAATCTCCTTCAACAAACAAATAGTCTACAGTATCACCACCTTTATTGTCATAATAAGTTACACTTCCGTCTGCGCCTAATTTATATCTATCAACTGGATTATACTGTAAGCTAGGCGAATCAAACGTATAATTGGCGTTGGACAAGCCCTCGTAATTTGCATATTTACAGGAGCTTGGGATTCGTGCGGCAGTGTGGGTGATATATTGCCAGAGCCTGAATGGTTTTTATGTTAATCATTATAGTGGTATCTTATTATTTCGTCTTTATTTCCAAAAAATATATTAAAAATATCAAACTTTTTTTTAGAGTTTTGGAGTGTAATTGTATCACCAGTTTCAAAATAAGAGTCTTTGTCATACAGCTCAAGTGACTTCAAATAACTTGATTTAAACAAAGAATCTGTGATTACGTTATTTCTCTTGCCATCTATTCCTCTACTTAATACTACAAAACCTTTCCGAGTTTTCAATAGGTCATCATAAATAGGATAGTAAATAACTACACTATCGTTTTCTTTAGAATGAAAATCTAAAAAATGTAATCTGTAAAAAGCTCTAATTTCCTCATCATTGAACGATTCAGAAAGAAGTGTTCTTATCTCATCCAGTTCTGTTGGATATTCTTTAAATAATTCATAGTAATCATTTAATGGATTAAGATATCTGTATTTACTCCTGTTTTCTATAATTATGTTGTTGTCTGTTAAATAACTCTTTTTTAAATCCTTAAACTTAAAAAGACCCATAAAAAAAATTATTAAAATTAACCAGATAACTTTATTTAATTTTTTCATAACCTTATTTTGAATTTATGTAATTCTTTAATTTATCAAAATTTGATGATTGTTTAACTTGAAATGCTAATACATATATCGGATATCTTATGTAGTAACCTCTATGTGCCGTATATTTTCTTTCATTCCAGTATCCTTTTTTGTTTTGCAAATTAAAAGGTCCTTTTTGACCATCTTGAGTATATTTTAAACTAACTCTCATGTCTTTATAAATTGCAACATCCATTTCTATTACCATTTCATTTCCATTTATGTTAACATTTGCAGAAATACCTTTATTGCCCATGTTTGATTGATAAATGGGGAAATCACTAAACACCTTTCTTAGGTCAATAAACTCAACTCCATTACCGCTTGCAGATCGCATAGCTTCTAAAGTAGTTAAAATTCTTTCCTTATTTGAAATCTTATTCCAATTTGGTTTTTGGCTGACATGCAAATCCCCTCTTTGTACGCCTAGGTTACTTATAGCACCCCCGCCATTAAAAAAGGCGGGCGGTATGTTTGTACTGGGCCCTGCCAAGGGGTCGCTGGACAAGCCCTCGTAATTGCTGTATTCTACTGGGGCTGTATCTTGTCTTTCCCCAAACAGACGTCTAAACCACCGTCCTATCTCCCTTACAGGTCTAACTACATCCTCTACCGCACTTTGGAAGTTGTTGCCAATCCAATTTCTATAAGGTCTAAAGTCTCTACCATCTAATGAATTAATAATAGAGGCTAACAAATTACCACCAGCAGTTTGCTGTTCAGGAGTCAAGCATTCAGGACATTCATAGCTTTCGCCACTAGGGTCGGTGTACATCAGCGGGTTGTTAAGTACATAGCCATAGCGGTTAAAGTTTTGGGTGTTTCCAAGGTCTTGTATGTAGTTGTCAGGAGCCAAAAAACGCCTTAGTTTGGGGTCGTATAAGCGTCCATTCATGTGTATGAGTGATACATCAAAGAAATGCTCATGCCCTGTAAACCCTCTGCCTAATAAAGAATTATGTGAGAACTCAGAAATTACCCCTGCTTTTTTATAGTTATCTACTACACCCCAGGCACCAAATTGAGTTTCTTCTTTTATAGCGCCTGTAATATTTGTTATGGCTAGAATACTTCCTAAATAATCACGATGTAAATAATGATATTCATTAATACTAGTACCTCCAACCTGTTTTATCTGAGCTATTGGTGCTGAATAAGCATCACCACCAATATAATTGATAAACTTAGTACTATTATTTTCAGTATCTTGAACAATCTCAACTGGCATAATACTTGAATATTGTTTATGGTATTGCCTATCTTGCTTATTTTCTTGTAACCCTCCGTAATAAGCACGTGTTCTGTTCATCATTGGTCCATACTCAA
>Ga0115008_10001175_pt1 | contig 20837 bp, 15 predicted proteins | sample FraStrMetagenome_FD_87164 | JGI IMG/M metagenome (GOLD analysis project Ga0115008, IMG submission 87164) | Marine eukaryotic phytoplankton communities from Arctic Ocean - Fram Strait ARC3M Metagenome | ecosystem: Environmental > Aquatic > Marine > Oceanic | place: Fram Strait | collected...
AATTCCGAATATCACCCTCGATTAATACAAAATCATCATTTCTCGCAAAAGAGATTAAATTCTCTCTTTTTCCAGTAGCAAAATTATCTAAACAAACTACCTTGTTCCCTTTTTCTAATAAAACCTCAATCAAATTGGAACCAATAAATCCTGCTCCGCCGGTAACGAGTATTTTTTTTTCTGATAATTTTACGTGCATTTAAAAGTTTTTTTTTAGAAATTTATCAGTAACAAATATATAAAAAAAGAATCACTATTGTCTTTATACAAAACCTATATTAACCAAAAAATCCTTCATAAAATATGAAGGATTTTTACTTGGTGGGCAATGAGGGATTCGAACCCCCGACCCTCTCGGTGTAAACGAGATGCTCTGAACCAACTGAGCTAATTGCCCTAAGCGGATGCAAATATAAACCGGTTTTTTAATTTACCAAACAAAATTCATACTTTTATTTAAATAATCTCTGCGATAACAAATGTACTTCCTCCAACATAGATTATATCTTGTTGATTTGCATTTAGTAAAGCACTTTCTAGAGCCAATGCAACAGAAGAATATTTTTTTCCATTTAAATTAAATGCAGTTGCTTTTTTCTGCAAATCTATTTCAGAAAGACCTCTTGGTATATTAGGCTTGCAAAAATAGTACGTAGCGTCTTTTGGAAAAAGTGGTAACAATTCCTCTAACTTCTTGTCTGAAAGGACTCCCAAAACAATATGTATTTTTTTATAAGACTCCTTTTCTAATTGACGTAAAACAATGCTTAACCCTTCTTTATTATGAGCTGTATCACAAATAATTTTCGGGTTTTCTTGAAGAACTTGCCATCTTCCTTTTAAATTTGTATTTTGAGCAACCTGCAACAATCCGTTTTTTATATTTTCTTCTGAAACCTGAAAACCTTTTATTTTTTTTGCCGCAAGAACTGCTGCTTTTACATTTTTCTTCTGATAGTACCCTAACAGATCCGTTTTATAGTTTGTATCTTCGTCTGACGCAAAGAAGATTGGTGCTTTTTCTTCCATTGCTTTGTTGATAAATACTTTCTCAATATCATGCTGTCTTTCACCAATAATAACTGAAATATTCTTTTTAATAATCCCTGCTTTTTCAAGTGCAATTTCAGGTAAGGTTTCTCCTAAAAACTGTGTATGATCCAAACCAATATTTGTAATTACTGAAAGAACTGGAGTAATGATATTTGTAGAATCTAACCTTCCTCCTAAACCAACTTCAACAATGGCAATATCTACTTTTTCTGAAGCAAAATAATCAAAAGCCAATCCAACAGTCATCTCAAAGAAAGATAGTTTTTGTTGCTCTAAGAAAAAATGATGCTTTGCAACAAATGAAGTTACTTTTCTTTCAGGTATTTCACAACCATTGATACGAATCCTTTCTCTAAAACTCTTCAAATGGGGCGAAGTATATAAACCAACTTTATATCCTGCTTCTTGAAAAATAGAAGCTAACATATGACTGGTAGAACCTTTCCCATTTGTACCCCCAACATGAATAGAAGCAAACTTTTTATCTGGAAAATCTAATTCTTCTGAAAAAGCTGAAATATTGGTTAAGTCTTTTTTAAATGCAATTTCACCTTCTCTCTGATACATGGGTAATTGCGCAAACATCCAATCTAAAGTTTGTTGGTAATTCATGTTTCAAAAATACGTGATTATTTAGTTAAAGAAAATTTATAAATAATAGTCCCTACTTGTTTTAGTGAGGCTTTGGAATCTGCATTCCATTTAGTTTTAAGAGCAGCTTCCTTGGCAGGCTTTAACAAACAAGGCGCAGAATTAGTGGTCCCTTTAACACCTGCAAGTGCATCTATTACATTACCCTTTTTATCAACCTGAATTCGAACAACAACAACTCCTTCTTCTTGACAATCTGGTTGCTCCTTTGGTATTGAAAGAGCTTTCCTTCCTGCTAAATTATAATTCACATCAGAACCAATACCCGAATCACCATCGTATTTAGACTCATTTAGATCGCCTTTTTCACTTCCTTTAACTCTTAATTGTTTGTCATCACCTTTTCCATATAATTTTTCGTTAGGCGAATTCCCACGTAACAGACTATTTAAAGCATCTTGAGTCTCTTTTGAAAGCTTGGGTTTTAAGGGCTCTTTTTTAATGACTTCTTTTACAGGTTCCTTTCTAACCTCTTTCGTTTTTTCTACAATAGTAACTTCTTTTGATGTGATATCGGTAATGAGCTCTTCCTCAATAGTTTCTTTTGAAGTTTCGACCACCTCTTCTTCAAGTATTTCTGGTTTTGTTTCTAATTTTGGTGGGGATATTTTATTCGCTTCTTCAACCAATTCTCCTGTTCCAACATCAAAAGTCCCGAAATTAATAGCCAAACCGTATTCTGCTGGTGGATCTATATATTGTAATCCATAATTAAAAATTCCGAAGAGGATCAGAATTAAGATCATCGCAGTAATTATTGCTGATTTTCGTTTATGTTTGACCTCTAAAACTGACATGTTATTTTCCTCCTTTTACGGCTAAAATCATTTTTAATTTATTCTTATTCGCTATATCTATCACTTTCATTACATTTTTATAAGGAACATCTTTGTCTCCTCTAATTATAATCGTTTTCTTTTTATCTACTCCTACTGTTCTTAAAATTTCACTTTCTAAACTAGAGAAACTTACTTTCGTTTTATCGATGTAAAAGAGAGATTTACTAGTAATTGTTACTGCAATCGACGAACTGTTTTCTGTTTTACCACCAGCATTTGGCAATAAGACATCAATTGCACTAACGGTAACTAAGGTTGATGTGAGCATGAAGAATATCAACAATAAAAAAACAATATCTGTCATTGACGACATATTGAAAGTTGGATCTACTTTATTTCTTCCCCTTAAATTCATCTTAAACAGGCTCGTTTAATAAATCTAAAAACTCAACAGATTTGGCTTCCATTTGATACACAACTTTATCTGTACGAACCACCAAATGATTGTAAGTAACATAAGCAATAATACCCACAATTAAACCAGCAACTGTTGTAGTCATAGCAGTATAAAGCCCATCAGAAAGCATTTTAATATCTATTTGACCACCAGCATTTGCTATTTCATGAATAGCAATAATCATCCCAATAACGGTTCCTAAAAACCCTATCATAGGAGCTGCACCAGCTATTGTAGCCAAAACACTTACGTTTTTTTCTAACTGATAAACCTCTAGTTTCCCTGCAGTCTCTATTGCTGTATTGATATCATCTAAGGGTTTGCCAATTCTAGAAATCCCCTTACCAATTAACCTTGCTGTTGGTGTGTTATTACTTTTACACAAAGCATCTGCAGCTTCTAATTTACCGTTTGAAACATAATCTTTAATTTGATTCATGAAATTTTCATCAATTTTTGAGGCTGATTTTATCGCAAAATAACGTTCAAAATAAATATACAAACCAACACCTAACAAAACAAAGAGAATACCTATTATAATTTGCCCTCCTGAACCACCATCTATAATTAACTTATAGATAGAAAGTGTTTTTTCTTCTGAAACTACTTCCTCTAGAAGCTCTTTATTTGTTTGAAAAAATGAATTCATTTTATTCTCCTTTTTTGGTTCTATGTATGTAACGACTATTCTTTTTTAAAATTGCTCAAATATGAAAGATCCGATTTCATATAATAAAAAATGCCATTTTGAAATTTCACAAAATGACATTTCTATTATTTTTTTAAAAAGCTATACAAACTCTCTTATTACTACAAATGCTGCAGAACCAATTAAAAATCCGATGAGTGCTAACCAAGATATTTTTTTCAAATACCAGAAAAAATCTATTTTTTCCATTCCCATGGCAACAACTCCTGCTGCAGAACCTATAATTAACATAGAACCTCCTGTACCTGCAGAAAAAGCTATAAAATGCCACAAAGGGTTGTCGATTCCTTCTGAAAACATCCCTAAGCTTGCAGCAACTAGCGGTACATTATCAATAATAGCAGAGCCAATTCCTAACAAAATAACAACCAAATCAGAAACTACAGTTCCTTCTAATTCAGATCCCATTAAAGGGATTCCTTGTTTTAAATTATCTGCAAAATTAAATAAAATTCCTAAAGACTCTAAAGCAGCAACTGCCATTAAAATTCCTAAGAAAAATAAAATACTTGGCATTTCTATTTTAGACAATGAATGATGAACAGGACTATGATGGGCATTAGCATCTGATTCTGATGTATTAAAATCTGTCAAAGAAAACTTTGATCTACTATAAATTTCAGCAAAAGTTGCAACAACAGCCAAAGACAACATCATACCAACATAAGGAGGCAGATGGGTAACCGTTTTAAAAATTGGCACAAACAAGATTGCTCCCAATCCCAGGTACAACATTCTTGCACTATGTTGACTTTTTGTTTTCTCAACTTCATGTTCATCAAAATCTATTTCTCCTTTAAAAGCTGGTAAGAATGTTGCAATAAAAGTGGGTACAATCATACACAAAAGTGATGGAATAAATAAGTAGGTAAATAACATTCCAGTACTTACCTTGTCACCAATCCAAAGCATTGTTGTAGTTACATCGCCTATTGGCGAAAAAGCGCCTCCTGCATTTGCCGCAATAATCGTTAAACCTGCAAACCAAATTCTGTCTTCTCTTTTTTTAACAATTTTCTGTAAAATTGAAATCAGTACAATTGTTGCAGTTAAATTATCTATAATTGCAGATAAAATAAAAGCTAAAATTGAAAACATCCATAAAAGTTTCTTTTTACTTTTAAAATTCACATATCCTTTGATCGTAGAAAAACCGTCAAAATAATCAATGATTTCAACAATTGTCATTGCTCCTAAAAGAAACACTAAGATTTCAGCAGTTTTTCCCAAATGATGTAATAAGGTTTCTTCAACCAAATGTAACTTATCGTCATGGGCCATAGCGGCAAAACCATCAACCAAACCATGCTTGCTTGAATCAAACCAATTCGAAAAACTATCGACACCTAAAGCTACTAAAGCCCAACAGACCGCCATCATAATTAGGGCGGGAATTAACTTATCTAACTTTAAGTTGTGCTCAAGAGTAATGGCCAAATAGCCCATTACAAATACAATAATAATTACTGATTCCATTTATATTTATTTAGTTTATATCAATTGTTTAAGAGCTATCTCAAAAGCAGTTGAACATATTTTTGTTTTTGAAGCACTCGTTTCATAAGTCTTCTGCAATGCTTTTTTTATCGTATTTGAAGTATCGTCAAAAATGGCTTTGTCTTGCATAGGTAGTGTTACTCTTCCTTCCATCAAATAAGCAAAAACTCTAGCGATACCGCAATTAGAAATAAAATCTGGCAGCAAACTTAAGTAATTATCTGTATATTCCATAATTGGTCCAAAGAAAATTTCTTTATCTGCAAAAGGAACATTAGCTCCAGGAGATATTAGCTCTAATCCAGCATTAATCATTTGCTGAACTTGATTTTTAGAGACCAATCTTGAAGCTGCTGCAGGAATGAATATTTCAGCAGGTAAACTCCATATTTTTTGATTAATTTCCTCAAAAGAAATCATGTTTTCCGAAACTAATCTAGTACCGTCCTTCGCTAGAAATAAGTCAGTCATTTCTTGCATAGAAAAGCCTTTTTCATTCACGACACCACCATCTCTATCTATAATTCCAACAACTTTAACCCCTAATTTTGTAAGGTAATAAGCTGCTGCAGAACCTACATTTCCAAACCCCTGAACAATGGCCCTTTTCTCTTTAATTTCACCTCCATAAATAGTGTAATAGTGTTTTACGGCTTCTGCAACTCCATAGCCGGTTAACATATCTGCAATTGTATATTTTCTTGATATATCTGGCGAAAATTCTTTGTTTTCTATTACTTTGATGACACCGAGGCGTAATTGCCCGATTCTATTAATTTTATCTGCTTCTGTTGGCTTAAAATGTCCATTAAAAATCCCTTCCTGCGGATGCCAAACACCACAATCTTCTGTTATAGGAATCACATCTTTATCTGCATCAACATTTAAATCTCCTCCAGTACCATAATAATGCTTTAATAAAGGTGTTACGGCCTTGTACCAACGTTCTAAAACAGCTCTTTTTCTTGGGTCGTTTGGATCAAAATTAATTCCTGATTTCGCACCACCTATTGCAGGTCCCGAAACGGTAAACTTTACTTCCATTGTTTTAGCCAAAGATAGTACCTCATTCATATCAAGGCCTTTTCTCATTCTAGTTCCTCCACCAGCTGCTCCGCCTCTTAAAGAGTTTATAACGGTCCAACCTTCTGCTTCAGTTTCTTGATCTTTCCAATGAAAAACAATTTCTGGCTGCTTATCTTCGTATATTTTTAATAGTTCTTTCATAATATAATTTTAAATAAATTGACTTTTTTTTGCTTGTTTAAACAATTTTTTATCTTGTATTAAAATCCCCTTCTGGGGAAAAGCTAAAGTTGATTCATTTAAAAAAATTAAAACTATTGTATAATTGATACTTAACAAAAGTATTGTAAAAAATCGATTACTCAATTTTTTATTGAGTCCTTAGGGTAAAAAAATCATTCCTGAAGAATGGTCTTTTTGAGCTCCAGTAACACTAGACAAACAATTAATCTGATTATCTATCCTTAACAATCCTAAGAAGGCAAAAATTACGGCTTCTTTATAATCTACTATTTCTTTTTTAGGCAATGAAACCTTCGTTTGTGAAATTATTTCAATCCTATTCATTAAAAAAGAATTAAAAGCACCGCCTCCAGTAATTAAAACTGAATTATTCTTATAAATAACACGACTAATTTGATCTGCAATATGCTCCACAAAAGTTCTCAATATTATTAAGGTATCGGTTTCAAAATCATCTATTAATGGAAAAACAGTTTCTTTCACCCACTCTAATCCTAAAGATTTGGGTGGACTTTGAGAATAATAACTCAATGAATTTAGGGTTTCTAAAAGCGCACTATTTAATTTTCCCTTAGAAGCCAAAATTCCAAATTCATCATATTCGAACCCAAGCTTATTGGCATAATGATTTAGAACAATATTAACAGGGCAGATATCAAAAGCAATTCTATTACCCTCTTTGCCATACGATACATTTGAAAAACCTCCAAGATTTAAACAAAAGTCATAATTAGAAAAAAGCAATTCATCACCAATTGGAACTAAAGGAGCACCTTGCCCTCCCAACCTTACGTCTTGAGTTCTAAAATCGCAAATAACTTTTTGTTTTGTAATCGTTGCAATTGCCTGACCATCTCCAATCTGAAGTGTAATCCCTTTTTCTGGCTGATGTAAAACGGTGTGCCCATGAGAAGCAATAAAATCAATATTTTGAATCTCATTTTTATCAATAAATTGATTAATTATACCCCCTAAATAAATACCGTATTCTGTATTCAAGAGACGTAAATCATGAGAAGAAAAGTGAATCGAGTGTTGTAAAGTTGCCTTCCATTTTGAAGAATATCTGACTGTTTCGGCATGTAGAATTTCAAAAGATTCATAATTATCTTTTAGAAACTTCACATACACCAAATCCATTCCATCCAAAGACGTACCAGACATAAAACCAATTGCAAAAACCTCTTTCTTATTCATATATGCAAAAATAACAAAAGACTATTAAAAATATGACATTAAATTGATATATTTGAAGTCAAAAAATACGAATACAATAAAAATAGCTGTCGATGGATTTTAACTTTACAGATGAACACATCATGATTCGAGATGCTGCAAGAGATTTTGCACAAACAGAGTTACTACCCGGTGTCATAGAAAGAGATAATAAGCAAGAATTTCCGAAAGAATTGGTAAAAAAAATGGGCAATTTGGGTTTTATGGGAATTATGGTAGACCCAAAATATGGAGGAAGTGGTATGGATACTATTTCTTATGTATTAATCATGGAAGAACTTTCTAAAATTGATGCCTCTGCATCAGTAATTGTTTCTGTAAATAATTCTTTAGTTTGCTATGGTCTGGAAGCTTTTGGGAATGAAGACCAAAAACAAAAATATTTAACAAAACTTGCAACAGGAGAATTTGTTGGTGCCTTTTGTCTAAGCGAACCAGAAGCAGGCTCAGATGCAACTTCACAAGCAACAACTGCAGAAGATAAAGGTAGTTATTACCTAATTAATGGCACAAAAAATTGGATTACAAGTGGCGGACGTGCAGATGTATATCTTGTAATCGCACAAACAGACAAGGAAAAAGGCCACAAAGGGATCAATACTTTTATTATTGAAAAAGGAGCAGAAGGTTTTCATATTGGCCCAAAAGAAGATAAATTAGGAATTCGTGGATCAGACACCCACACCTTGCAATTTAATGACGTAAAAGTGCCGAAAGAAAATAGAATTGGCGAAGATGGTTTTGGGTTTAAATTTGCCATGAAAACACTTTCAGGAGGTAGAATTGGCATTGCCGCTCAAGCCTTAGGAATTGCTGCTGGCGGATATGAATTGGCTTTAAAATACGCTAAACAACGCAAAGCATTTGGAACCGAAATCTGCAATCATCAAGCAATTGCCTTCAAATTAGCAGACATGCATACAGAAATTGAAGCAGCAAGAATGCTTGTTATGAAGGCAGCCTGGGACAAAGATCAAGGAAATAACTACGATATGTCTTCTGCAATAGCAAAACTTTATGCCTCTAAGGTTGCTATGGAGCAAACGGTAGAAGCTGTTCAAATCCATGGAGGAAATGGTTTTGTAAAAGAATATCATGTAGAGCGCTTAATGCGGGATGCAAAAATTACTCAAATATATGAAGGAACCTCTGAAATCCAGAAAATTGTAATTTCTCGCGGAATCATCAAAGGATAAACATCTCATTGTATATAAAATTTTCAAAAATCCATCTTTTTAAAAGGTGGTTTTTTTGAGAAATCTTTTTGAGGCGTGTTTTTGAAAAAAAACTGCGCTATTCACTGTATCTTTTCAAAGTTAACTTTTACAAATTTTCCTTCTTGCAATCTGTAGACTCCTCTTTTTAAAGACAAATTACTTCGTCATACTTCCTCGCAATAACAATTTTTTATAAACTCTTTAAAAAGGATGCCGTTTCTATCGCTCACGCAGACCTCCCTAACTAAGAACCAATAAACTCAATATCATATAATTGCAACCCAGAAGCAGGGGCTATGTTTCGTAAAAATTTTCTATCATTATCTTCTTTTAAAGAAGCTTCAATAAACTGCAAAGTAAGATTACCTTTTCCTAACTCAATTAATGTAGCCATCATTAATCGTATCTGATACCGTAAAAAACCTTTTCCTTTCACCTTTAATATATAAGACTTCTCAGGAAAAAAATTTGCCGTTAAAAGATTGTTTTCAACGACCTCGCAAAGAGATATCGTTCTCTTAAAAATAGTTTTCTCAGAGGGCTTAGTGCAATATTTATGAAAATAATGTTCTCCTTCAAATAGTTTTGCACCTTGCATCATCAAGTCAATATCAAGATTTTTTTCAATATTCACTAGAAAAGGGGCCGCAAAAGGATGATTTTTCTCCACAAAAGAAAAATAATAATGATACTCTTTTACTTTAGGGGTATTGATAATATTAAAACCGCTGTCGACCTTATCAATCGAAATAGCCTTAAAATCAGGAGAAAAATTAGAATTTAAGGATGTAAGAAAAGAATCTTCTTCTATTAAAACATCCACAAACAACTGAATATAATACCTATTAGCAGAAACTTTAGCATCTGTTCTACCAACACCAATAGTCTTATAGGTAACATCCTCAAAAACAAAAGACAGTGTTTTATCGACCATATCATGTAAGGTTTTTGCATTTGTTTGTTTTTGCCAACCAGAAAAACGAAACCCTAAAAATTGCAATTGAACCAGGTAAGAAAAAGAGTATTTCATAGCTGCAAATATACAATAATTGTATTTTTTTTTACAAAAGGGGCATTTTTATGAATATCCTAAAATTATATGCCGCTTTTTTATAAACCTTACATTTTACACCCTTCAATAATAAAAAAATATACTTATCTCAATATAACCCCCTTTTTTTTGAGGGTTATTATTAAAAATACATGATTTTAAAAAAAACACCCCTTGTTAATTTAAAATAAATTTTTACTTTTGACCCAGTTCAATTAATAAAAATCATTTAACACTAAAAGAACAAACATTATGAAAAAAATTATTTTTACATTATTATTAGCTGCTAGTTTTGTTGGAACAGCGCAAGAGAAAGAAGAAAAAACATTTTCTTTAAGCGGAAGCGTTGATACTTACTTTAGAGGTAACATCAGCGGAGGTAATTATGATACTGCTCCAGGTAGCTCATTTGCAAACCAACCAGGTTTTGCTTTGGGTATGATTAACTTAGTTGCTGCTTACGAAGGAGAAAAAGTTGGTTTTGTTGCAGATATGGTATACGGACCAAGAGGAGTTGATGCCGTATTTAACTCAGAAGGAAACTCATCAATTGTGAATCAACTATATGCTTACTGGAATGTAAGTGATAAAGTAAAACTTACTATTGGTAACTTCAATACTTTTTTAGGGTATGAAGTAATTTCTCCTACTGCAAACTTTAACTACAGTACTTCTTACTTATTTTCTTACGGACCATTCAGCCATACAGGGTTAAAAGCAGATTTTACGTTGTCTGAAAACACCTCTTTAATGTTGGCAATCATGAATCCAACAGATGCTACTGAATATAACCCAACTGGTAGTTATGCATTTGGAGCTCAATTAGGGCTCTCTGGTCAATACTTTAACTTCTTGTATGATTCAGGAGCTTATGAAATTGATTTTACAGGTGGTTTTGATGTGTCAAAAACTTTCTTTTTAGGAGTAAACGCAGCTTATTTTTCAGGAGATGATGCTCCAGGATTCTATGGTGCAGCATTGTACCCACAGATAGCAACTTCTGACTCATTTAAGATCGGTTTAAGAACTGAATACTTTGTAGAAGACGGTGATTTCGGTGCAATCGGAACTGGTGTAGAAGATTCTAGTGTATTTGCAACTACTTTAACAGGTAATTACACGATTGGTTCATTAACAATAATTCCAGAATTAAGATTAGACTCTGCTTCTGAGGAGGCATTTGTAGGAGACAAAGCTTTGAGCTCTTTTGCCTTAGCTGCAGTATACTCTTTCTAACAAAATTTTCTGAAAAAGAAAATCAAACAACCTACGAGGTTCGTTCCTCGTAGGTTTTCAAAAAATATTAATTAAAATATATAAATATGAGTTTATTTCTAACACTATTTCAAGATACTGCAGCAACAGAGGTTTCAAAAGCTGTTGAACAGATAAACGGAGACATGGGAATGCTTTGGATGCTAATTGCTGGTATCTTAGTATTCTTAATGCAAGCCGGATTTACTTTAGTTGAATCTGGAATGACAAGAGCAAAAAATGCCGTAAACATTGCCATGAAAAACCTACTAGACATTTGTGTAGGTTCAATAACATTTTGGTTAGTAGGGTATTCATTAATGTACGGAGATACTTCAAACGGATGGTTTTTCTGGAGTGGTTTATTCCAGGGTGAAGGAGCAGATTTATTCTTCCAAACAATGTTTGCCGCAACAACAGCAACAATTGTATCTGGTGCAATCGCCGGAAGAACAAAATATTCTACTTACATTATTTTCTCATTGGTAATGACTGCTGTGATCTATCCTATTTCAGGTGGATGGGAATGGAACGGTGGATGGTTAAACAATACAGATGGTATTATGCCTGCTGAGTTTATTGATTTTGCTGGTTCTTCTATTGTACACTCTGTTGGTGGATGGGCTGCGTTAGTTGCTGCATTTATGGTAGGTCCAAGAATTGGGAAATACGTAGACGGTAAAGTTTTACCAATACCAGGTCACAACCAAATATTAGCAACTTTAGGGGTTTTCATCCTTTGGTTCGGATGGTTCGGATTTAATGGTGGTTCTCAACTTGCATGGGGTGGTGCTGACGCCGTTGGTGCTTCAAATGTAGTGTTAATTACAAATTTAGCTGCTGCTGCTGGTGGTTTAGGTGCATTGATTACAACTTGGATCTGGTACGGAAAACCAAACTTAGCACAAACCTTAAACGGTGCATTGGCTGGTTTGGTAAGTATTACTGCTGGTTGTGGAAACATGACTGCTGGTGGAGCTGTACTTGCTGGTTTAATTGGAGGTATTATTGTAGTTTTCTCTATTGAATTTATCGAAAAGAAATTAAAAATTGATGATGCTATTGGTGCTGCTTCTTTTCACGGTGTAGCCGGTGTATGGGGTACTTTAGTAATTGGTCTTTGGGGTGTAGACGGAGATACTGGTATTGGATTATTCAATGGCGGTGGCGCTTCTCAATTAGGAGCTCAAGCAATTGGAGTTCTTGCATACGCAGTTTGGGCGATAGTATTATCTTTTATCGTTCTTGGAATCTTAAAAGCAACTATGGGATTACGTGTATCTAAAGAAGTAGAAATTGAAGGATTAGATATTTCAGAACATGGTTCTATTGCATATCCAGGTAAAAGACAAAGAGAGTTTGAAGAGGAATAATAGACTTCATTAATTAATATAGTTATTATTTGAATCACGCAACTTAATTATTTAAGTTGTGTGATTTTGTGCTGTAATTTATTTTATTAATTTCGCAAACTTTAAAAGCAATCAACTAACTATTAACAACAAATTTAAGACGATCATGAAAAAAATTGAAGCAATTATTAGAAAATCAAAATTTAGAGTAGTAAAAGAGGCGCTCCATGAAATTGGTGTTAACTTCTTTTCTTACTGGGATGTTACCGGTATAGGAAATGAAAAAGAAGGACATGTATACCGTGGTGTTAGCTATAGTACTAGCGACATACAAAGAAGACATCTCTCTATCGTTGTCAATGATGATTTTGAAGAAATTACGATAAAAGCAATTCTAAACGCTGCCTCAACCGGACAAGTTGGTGACGGAAAGATTTTTGTAAGTGATATTACAAATGCATACAGAATAAGAACAGGAGAAAAAGGAAGAGAAACACTAAACTAAATTATAACAAAATTTTATTATGGAATTATTAACTACAAATAATGTATGGATGATGATCTGTACTGCCCTCGTTTTCTTTATGCATACAGGTTTTGCATTTTTAGAAATTGGCTTGACCAGACAAAAAAATACAATTAATATTTTATTTAAAAATATTTTTATAATTACAGTCGGACTATTACTTTACTATCTAATAGGATTTAATTTAATGTATCCTGGAGATTTTAATGGTTATTTAGGATCTATCGTTCCTGGCATAACACCTCCAGAAAACGGAATGACTCCTGAGTATGCAGATGGGGGTTATACATGGTGGACAGACTTTTTATTTCAAGCAATGTTTGCTGCAACAGCAGCAACTATTGTTTCGGGTGCTGTTGCTGAACGTATGAAAATTGGTTCTTTTATGATTTTCACTGTAATCTATGTTGGATTTATTTACCCAATTGCTGGTTCTTGGAAATGGGGTGGAGGATTTTTAGATCAATTAGGATTCTATGACTTTGCCGGATCTACATTAGTTCACTCTGTTGGTGGATGGGCTGCTTTAGTAGCTGTTTGGTTACTGGGCGCTAGAATTGGAAAATTCAAAAATGGAAAACCACAAGCCATTCTAGGACATAATATCCCCCTAGCTACGGCAGGTGTTTTAATTCTATGGTTAGGATGGTTTGGATTTAATGGTGGGTCTGTGCTGTCTGCAAACCCCGAATTAACATCTTTAACCCTTGTAACAACTTGCTTAGCTGCTGCTGCAGGTGGTGTTGTAGCCGCTTTGGTTTCATTTATCAAATACAAGAACTTAGATTTAACGATGTTTTTAAATGGTATTCTTGGAGGACTAGTAGGTATTACTGCAGGAGCAGATGTAATGACACCAGAAAGTGCTATTATTATTGGTGCTATTGCGGGTGTACTTATAGTATTTGCTGTAAGTTTTGTAGATGCTATTAAATTAGATGATCCCGTCGGCGCAATTGCTGTTCACTTAATATGTGGTATTTGGGGAACACTTGCTGTGGGTCTCTTTTCTACAAATCCAGAACACACCTTCTTAATACAATTAACTGGTGTTGCTTGTTATGCTGTTCTATGTATTGTTTCTTCTTTCTTAATATTCTTTGTTTTAAAGAAAACACTTGGTCTTAGAGTTTCAGAAAAAGAAGAACTAGAAGGCTTAGATACTCATGAACATGGAATGGATGCATATCCAGACTTCCGTTTAAACGAGCACTAATAACTCATAATTACTCTTTAAAAAGTCTGTAAATTTTAAATTTACAGACTTTTTTTTGTGTTTTATGGATTTGATAATTAAACAGGTTTTAATTATCAAAAAAAACCTTTTTTCATTGCTTTTTTGATTTCATCATAAAAATCACATTAAAACAAGCTGTTTATTAAATCCTTTTCAATAAAAATCATAAATTTGTATATATAATTGAATACAATATGGAGAAACAAGGACTATACTTACCAGAGTTTGAACATGAAAATTGTGGCGCTGGTTTTATTTGTAACCTAAATGGAGAAAAGACAAATCAAATTATACACGATGCACTAGAAATCCTAGTTAAATTAGAACATAGAGGGGGTGTAAGTGCTGATGGTAAGACGGGAGATGGTGCTGGTTTATTAATAGATATTCCTCATAAGTATTTCAAACGCGTATGTGATTTTACGATTCCAAATCAAAGAGACTATGCTGTTGGAATGATATTCTTACCAAAAAACGAAAATCAATACAAATACTGTAAAGATGTCTTTGAAAACGAAATAAAAAAACAAGGACTTACTATCTTAGGATGGCGAACAGTTCCTGTAGACTCCTCTCAGCTTGGGCAAATTGCCTTAGATTCGGAACCAAATATTGAACAATTATTTATTGGAAAAACAACCGATTTTAATGAAGCTACTTTTAAAGCAAAGCTATATGCTGCCAGAAAAATTGCAGAACATACCATCAGAAAATCTAAAATTTCTGAAAGTAATTATTTTTACATTCCAAGTTTATCAATAACCACGATCATATACAAAGGGATCATAATGCCTGAAGATATTGGTCCTTATTATAAAGATTTACAAGAAATAGATTTAGTGACACGTTTGGCATTAGTGCATCAACGTTTCTCAACCAATACAATGCCAACTTGGGAGTTAGCACAACCCTTTAGACATATGTGCCAGAATGGAGAGATCAACACACTCCGTGGAAATGTAAGCAGAATGCGTGTCCGAGAAGAAATCATGAAAAGTGAGGTCTTTGGTCCACAAATAGATAAACTATTTCCAATCATTTTACCAGGAAAATCCGATTCAGCTTCTATGGATATGGTGGTAGAATTATTAACACATACAGGACGTTCATTACCAGAAATCATGATGATGATGATTCCTGAAGCATGGGAAAAACACAAGACCATGTCTAAAGAAAGAAAAGCTTTTTACGAGTACAACTCCTGTTTGATGGAGCCTTGGGATGGACCCGCTTCTGTGCCGTTTACAGACGGTGATTATATTGGTGCCTTATTAGATAGAAATGGCTTAAGACCCTCAAGATATACTGTTACAAAAAGTGGTAAACTAATCATGTCATCAGAAATTGGTGTTGTTGATGTAGCGCCTGAAGATATTAAGGAACATGGTCGATTAGAACCTGGGAAAATGTTCTTAGTGGACATGAATGAAGGGAGAATTATTGAAGATGAAGAGATAAAAAGTAAAATTGTTTCAGAAAGACCCTACCAAGAATGGCTAGATAAAACAAGATTACATTTAAAAGACATCCCGTATGCAGGTGAAACTTGCCCAATAGAAACAATAGATATAAAAACAAGACAACGTTTATTCAATTATACCCTAGAAGATATTCAAGAAGTAATTACTCCAATGGCAATTGTTGGAAAAGAAGCCCTAGCTTCTATGGGAATTGATACTCCGCTAGCTGTTTTATCAGATAGACCTCAATTAATTTCTAACTATTTTAAACAGTTATTCGCACAAGTTACCAATCCTCCTCTGGATGGTATTCGTGAAGAAATTGTAACAGATATTAGCCTGTCTTTAGGAAAAGATAGAAATATTTTTAGCATTACAGAAAGACAGTGTCGAAAATTAAAAATTCAAAATCCTGTTATTTCTAATATTGATTTAGAAAAAGTAAGAAATATTTCTGTAGAAGGTTTTAAAGCAGAAACTATTGAAATGCTGTATTCAAAATCTAAAGGACTTAATGGATTAGAAGACGCATTGGATGCTATTATTGTTAAAATAGAAAAAGCGCTAGAGAGAGGGACAAATATTATTATTTTATCAGATAGAGGTGTTAACAAAGAATTTGCTCCTATCCCAGCTTTATTAGCTTGTTCTTTTGTAAACCATCAAATGAATCGCCTACGCAAGCGTTCATATTTCGATATTATTATTGAATCTGCAGAACCCCGTGAGCCACATCATTTTGCCACCTTATTTGGTTATGGAGCTAGTGCAGTGAACCCATATATGGTTAATGAAATTATCAGAATGCAAGTTAAAGAAGGTTTTATTACCGGAATAAACGAGCAAGAAGCAGTAGATAATTTCAATAAAGCGATCGGAAAAGGTATTTTAAAAGTTATGAATAAAATTGGAATCTCTACATTACACTCCTACAGAGGTTCTCAAATTTTCGAAATTGTCGGATTTAACTCTCAATTTGTTCAAAAATATTTCCCATATACAGCCTCTAGAATAGAAGGTATTGGTTTGTATGAAATTGAAAAAGAAATTAACCAACGATATAAATACGCATATCCAGATACTCAAATAAACAAACGTTTAGGATTAAATATTGGAGGAGACTATCGATGGAGAAGAAACGGAGAACGCCACATGTTTAATCCAACAACGATCTCAAAATTACAACAGGCAGTTCGATTAAATGACCAGGCTAGTTACGATGTATATGCCAAAGCAATTAACGAACAGGCTGAAAACTTAATGACAATCCGTGGATTATTTGAGTTTGACAACTTAAACCCAATCCCATTAGATGAAGTAGAACCTTGGACAGAAATTGTTAAACGTTTCAAAACTGGCGCAATGTCTTACGGATCTATCTCAAGAGAAGCTCATGAAAACTTAGCCATTGCCATGAATAGAATTGGTGGTAAATCCAATTCTGGCGAGGGTGGTGAAGATAGAAATCGCTTCATTCCAGATGCCAATGGAGACAGTAGAAACTCTTCAATAAAACAAGTCGCATCAGGAAGGTTCGGAGTCACTTCTCATTATTTAACAAATGCTAGAGAGATCCAAATAAAAATGGCACAAGGCGCAAAACCTGGTGAAGGTGGTCAATTGCCTGGGTTTAAAGTTTTACCTTGGATTGCAGCAGCAAGAAACTCAACTCCGTTTGTAGGGTTGATTTCTCCTCCTCCGCATCATGATATTTATTCAATTGAAGATTTAGCACAATTAATATACGATTTAAAAAATGCAAATCGCGAAGCAAGAATTAATGTAAAATTAGTTTCTGAAGTTGGTGTAGGTACCATTGCCGCTGGTGTAGCAAAAGCAAAAGCAGATGTTGTTTTAATATCTGGTTATGACGGAGGTACAGGAGCCTCTCCGCTAACCTCACTAAAACATGCTGGTTTGCCTTGGGAACTTGGTTTGGCAGAAGCTCAACAATCTTTAGTAATGAATAGTTTACGAAGTAGAATCGTTGTAGAATGTGATGGTCAGTTAAAAACGGGTAGAGATGTTGCAATTGCGGCGTTATTGGGTGCTGAGGAATTTGGTTTTGCAACCGCCCCCCTAGTTGCATCGGGTTGTATTATGATGCGTAAATGTCATCTTAATACCTGTCCAGTAGGAATAGCAACTCAAGATAAAGAATTGCGTAAAAACTTTAAAGGAACTCCAGAGCACGTAATTAACTTCTTCTACTATATTGCAAATGAATTAAGAAGTATTATGGCACAATTAGGATTCCGTTCTATGGATGATATGATTGGGCAGACACATAAAATAAACGCAAATAAAGCAATCACACATTATAAAGCAAAGGGCTTAGACTTATCTTCTATATTACATACACCTGAAGGGTATAATTCAAAAGAGGTAAAGAGTTCAGAAAAACAAGAACATGGTTTAGAGAATGTACTTGATATGACACTAATAAAAGATGCTAAATCTGCTATTAATGATAAAAAAGAAACTACTTTAAGCTACCCAATCAATAACTTAAATCGTTCTGTTGGAGCAATTTTAAGTAATGAAATCTCAAAAATTCACGCTCATATTGGGTTGCCTGAAGATACTTTAAAACTAAACTTTACAGGATCTGCTGGACAAAGTTTCGGAGCTTTTGGAGCTCATGGAGTTACTTTCAATTTAGAAGGAAATACCAATGATTATTTAGGCAAAGGATTGTCTGGAGCTAAGTTGATAATTAAAAAACCTGTAAAAGCAGATTTTATTGCAGAAGACAATGTAATTATAGGAAACGTTTGTTTATTTGGAGCTGTTCAAGGTGAAGCGTATATTAATGGGATTGCAGGCGAGCGTTTTGCCGTTCGTAACTCAGGAGCAACATCCGTAGTTGAGGGTGTTGGAGATCACTGCTGTGAATACATGACTGGAGGTAAAGTAATTGTTTTAGGTAAAACTGGAAGAAATTTTGCCGCGGGTATGAGCGGTGGGATTGCTTATGTCTATGACCCTGAGAATAAATTTACAAACGGTCTTTGTAACACAGAAACTATAGATTTTGAAGAAATATCTGAAGAAAATGCAGCAGATTTAAAAGCAATAATTGAAAAACATGTACTATATACTGATAGTGTAAAAGGTGCATCATTATTGTCTGACTGGCAAACAAGTTTAAACAACTTTGTTAGAGTAATGCCAACTGAATACAAACGTGCTTTAGAACGGATAGCAACAGAAGAACCAATGTTTGAAGAATTAACAATAGCTTAATGTCATGGGAAAAGTAACAGGATTTAAAGAATTTGAAAGACAAGATGAAACCTATACATCTGTAAAAGATCGTGTAAAAGATTATAAGGAATTTACAGTTCCTCTTTCAAACAATGAAATTACAAAACAAGGATCCAGATGTATGGATTGTGGTATTCCTTTTTGTCACAGTGGGTGTCCATTAGGAAATCTTATTCCTGATTTTAATCACATGGTACATCAAGGTGAATGGCAAAAAGCATCATGGATACTTCATTCAACAAATAACTTTCCTGAATTTACAGGACGTTTATGTCCTGCTCCTTGTGAACAGGCATGTGTATTAGGTATTATTGAAGACCCTGTATCTATAGAAAATATAGAAAAAAATATTGTAGAACGTGCTTTTAAAGAAGGATGGATAAAACCACAACCACCGAAAAACAGAACAAATAAAATAGTTGCGGTCATCGGTTCTGGACCTGCAGGATTGGCTGCTGCACAACAATTAAATAGAGCTGGTCATACAGTTACTGTTTTTGAAAGAGATGATGAGGTTGGTGGATTGTTACGATACGGTATTCCAAATTTCAAAATGGAAAAAGGAATTATTGATAGACGAATTGCAATTTTAAAAGCGGAAGGAATCGTTTTTAAAACAAACATCAATGTTGGTGTGAATTATGATGTTCAAGAGCTAAAAACTTTTGATAGTATTGTTTTATGTGGAGGATCTACAGAGAAAAGGAGTTTACCAACTCCGGGTATAGATGCCGATGGTGTTGTGCAAGCAATGGATTTCTTAACTCAACAAACTAAAGTGTTGTTTGGAAAAGAAGTAAAAAACCAAATAAAAGCTACCAATAAAGATGTAATCGTTATTGGTGGTGGAGATACAGGTTCAGATTGTATTGGTACTTCAAACAGACATGGAGCAAATTCTGTTGTTAATTTTGAGATTATGCCAAAACCTCCTGGACATCGTTCAGCGACCACCCCTTGGCCTTTTTGGCCATTACAATTGAAAACTTCATCTTCTCACAAAGAAGGTGTAGAACGTAATTGGTTAATTAACACCAAAGAGTTTGTAAAGGATGAAAATGGGAAACTAATTGCTCTGAAAACAGTAAATGTTGAATGGAAAATAATTCCTGGAGAAAGACCAGAATTAGTTGAAATATCCGGTACTGAAAAAACATGGCCTTGTGATTTGGCACTGTTAGCTCTTGGCTTTACAGGTCCTGAAAGTACTTTAGCAGACCAATTAGGTATAGAAAAAGACGGAAGATCAAATTATAAAGCAACATATGGAAAATATCAAACCAATGTTCCAAATATCTTTACTGCCGGTGATATGCGTCGGGGACAATCTTTAATTGTTTGGGCAATTTCTGAAGGAAGAGAAGCAGCAAGACAAGTTGATATTTTTTTGATGGGAAAATCTGAATTACCTTCTAAAGATGTTTCAGGTGATTTAATTGCCATGTGAAACTAAAATAAATTACGTAATAAAAAAACTCCTTAACGATATCGTTAAGGAGTTTTTTTATGGTTTAATAAATATGCACCAGTAAAGAATGTATACAGATTGTTTTATAAAATAAGATAGAGAAATTCAAAACAATACAGGCAATGATATTGTAATATCAATGCAAAATGATTAGACAGTATGACAAGTAGAGATGAACACAGTACTGTTACCGAAAAAGATAGTTATAAATAGCATGAAAGAATAATCAAAACAATATTCACTAGATTTCAGACATAAAAAAACCTCATATTGATAAATATGAGGTTTATAATACTGATTTTAAACAGTATAAAGAAAGGCGGCGACCTACTCTCCCACATAAATGCAGTACCA
>Ga0115008_10001176_pt1 | contig 20825 bp, 18 predicted proteins | sample FraStrMetagenome_FD_87164 | JGI IMG/M metagenome (GOLD analysis project Ga0115008, IMG submission 87164) | Marine eukaryotic phytoplankton communities from Arctic Ocean - Fram Strait ARC3M Metagenome | ecosystem: Environmental > Aquatic > Marine > Oceanic | place: Fram Strait | collected...
ATTTCCGCACTTTGAAATTAATAGTCACCCAGCTGAATGATAACGGCTCCACCAACCCTTGTTACCCTAATCGCATTCATATTATCAGATTTCTACGTATTTTCTACGTGTTGATTTTTTTTTGAACTGTATGCTAGTTTGTGCTAGTTTGTGACAGTTTGTGACAGTTTGACAGTGACTTTTTTTCATCAAATGATAGTGGATAGTCAGTGGGCGTTTTTGGCTGACAGTTGACACCTCTAAACGCGATGCGCGATGCGTAAAAATTAAAAGTACATGTGTACCGGTACGGACAAAGCGCCTTCCCAATCTCCAATCGGAGATATCATCTTCGAAAGACATCAACAAAATGGAAGTTACCAATCACAGGTCTTCAAACGATGGATCACTCTGGTCATGACGAGATCCTATCCATTTGACGTTATAACCATAACGTCTCCTAACAAGGCAGCTGCGAGTGTTGCTCCGATTGACGAGTTACGTTCCTATTTGAGGGATAATGTTTTACCTCGATATGATTTGTCAGAAAATCGCTTACCCAAGTTGCTTTCTACTTGTGATCCATATGGAATGAAACTTGGCAGTGGTGGTGGGACGATTGCTGCTTTGGAATATAGTGATGCAGCATCTTTGGACGGTGAAAACAGTAATGGTCCTGCGGGAAATCTTTTGATCATACATGCGGGGGGTGATTCCAGTAGATGTCCAACACAGATGGTTCTTGGTAAGGCGTGGACTTCTCTTCCAATGAGAAATGATGTAGTGAGCAATCCCACGTTTAAACTTGTGGAGGTGCTATCTTCCTTCTTAAGAACGTTACCAAAAGGTAGTGTTGTCGTTGCTGCGAGCGATGTTTTATTGTCGCTATCGTCAGAAAGCAATGTTTTCGATGAAACGCAGATAGTGGATTTTGGTAATATAGATGAGACAACCGTGGTTGGAATAGCCGTTCCCGCGCCTTTTGAAGTTGCGAAGAATCATGGGGTTTATGTTCCAGGTTATGTCAGGGGTACTAATGGAACGCCGTATGACGATTCCGTTCGATGTATGCCTGTGAAAGAATTTCTACAAAAACCATCTATCGAGGAAATGAAATTTGACTACGAGAATCGAGTTGGTTGCGTTTGGAAAAGTCGAAAAGCTCCACAGAATGAGGATTCTTACGAGATCGAGAGAGCTCTTATCGATACAGGTGTGGTAATCTTCCTACCAGGCGCAGCGAAGAAACTTCGCCGAATGACAAAAGATAAGCTTTCAATGTGGACAGAACCAGGGCTAACTGGCCATAAAGCTAGGCCTCCACATAAACTTGAACTATATTCGCACATAATGTATGCGTTTTCCACTACAAGGTGCCTAAACGGGCCAGAACATTTGAACACAAGAACTGAAAGAAAGAAAAAATACTTGTCCGATAATGATACAGCGATGAACGAGAATACTCAATTTTCTGTAAGCCTCTCATACATTTTTGATTGCTTGTGTAGAGTGCCGTTATACATGTGCTTAGTCTCGAAGGGCGACTTTTTACACCTGGGGACAACCCGAGAGTTAATGGACTTCATCCTTGACAAAAAATCAGAGTATGAGTCTCCTAAAGGAGAAGGCTTTTCTATAGCCAAAGTAAAGCGTTCTCTTTATTTTTCGCTTGATTCTCCCTCGTTTGATAATGGCCATAATACTGCTATCGTGAACTCTATACTTTCCGGTAATAATACGAAATATGGGGAAAATAGCTGGATTGAACACTGCAAATTCGCAATGAAGGTATTGTTTTGACTTGCAAAGTGAGCTATTCTGCGAATTTTTTTTTAAGCTCAACAATTCTTTTCTTCATATAGACGAAAGTTGTTGTGGAGGATAACTGTATATTAAGCGGTATTCACCTATCATCTACCCAGGCTATATCAAGGCATTCTTTGATGATTCCAAAGAATACCTGCATCCAACAAATTCCAATTCGTTCTGAAGATTCTACTCATCAAATGTTCGTTTTGATTGTGTTTGGAGTCGATGATCCAATAAAGCAGAGATGTGATACTATATGTGGTATCGATACAGCTCGACTTTTATCAATAGTGAATGTGCCGGAGCATTACTTTTGGCACGATGATAATGGTGTAGTGAAATCACTATGGGGTGCCAATATGCATATTATTGTTCCAGGTAACAGTGCTGGAGAAGTAGATGTTAGTCCATTAAATTGGCTCTTTTACTACATGCAATACCCGACGTTGAGTATTGCACCGAACTTTGTCCTCGAAAGCCTTGACTTGTGGAAAGATCTCCCTAAGATTTCCCTTTCGCAAGTGAGCAAATTTTGTGATGCTACTTATATGTATGAGATTCGGCGCCGCACATCATTGCGAATCCAATGTTTGTGTAATACACGCAAAATCTTACTCAACCGACAACATGATCAAATCGCATTTCATAATTTCATAGAATATTCTAGTGATGACAGCTCTGTGAACTTCGATTTGTTAATGAGAGCTTTAGACTCTGTTATGGTGGAAACCTTTGAAACTGCATGTTTTGATATAGCGTCGAGAACAATTATGTTGATGAGCTCGATCATATCGCATTGCAATAAGATGGCTATGAAACACAAATTTCACACAGTTGAGAACACGGAAATTAAAAAATTTCAAAAGTTTTCGAAGCAATTCATTGAAGAGATCAAACATGGGAATACGATGACTCTTCAACATTCTTACAAATCGTTCTGTGCTAATCGAAATAATCCAAAACTATGCAACTTTATTGATAATGCTTGTAATCTTCAAGAATGTCTTGAGCAAATTGCCGCAGCTTTTACGCAAAAGTGCGTGAGCAAAATGATTGCAAAGGATGGTGTATCGTGGTTGTTAAAGGATCCCTCTTTTACAAACAAAAAAACGAGGTGTTGGAGTTTTGCGAAAGCCCCAGCACGAATAGATTTGGCTGGAGGTTGGTCGGATACTCCGCCTATCACCTACGAACATGGTGGTGCGGTTGCTGGGATTGCTGTTGAAGTTGATAAGGTAAAGCCACTTTCGGCGAGATGTAGACTCCTTGAATTTTCAACTTGTATCTTGAGGACAGAACAACGGGATCTTTTATCTGGTTCAATAATATCGACTTCAGAAGTCCAACTTGCAACTGTTAACGATCTGCTCGACTACGATGATCCTCAAACTGAAGCTGCTCTACTCAAAGCAACCATTGTCTGTATCCTACTCTTAAAAGCTGGAGGCGATTTTTCCCTTGTGGATGTAAAGGACATGGACATCTCCCAATTTCTCGGTAATATGCTAGGCTGCAAGGGATACGGGATCGAGCTTGTTTCATCTTCCTTTCTTCCCCGTGGTTCGGGACTAGGATCAAGCAGCATCTTGAGCGGCTGTGTTATTTTATCGCTTATTCATGCTGTGGACGGTAGGATATTAGGTCAAAACGATCTTATTGAGTGTGTTCTTTTTGTGGAGCAGTTGATGACTACTTCCGGCGGTTGGCAAGATCAAGTGATGGGTTTGGTTCCCGGTGCAAAGATCGCTAGGTCCGCGCGCAATGCTATCCCACCTCGTGTTGTCGTGAATGAAATTAAGCTCGGAGAACACATCTCGAAATACATTAATCGGCAGTTCTTCCTGATATGGACTGGTACTCAACGATTAGCTAAGAATCTTCTTCAAAATGTCCTGAGAAGGTGGAACAATAGAGGGTCATTAATGTGCAAAACTATTGATGATCTTGTTCAGGGAGCGGAGCAATGTGCTTTTGCATTAAAGGAAGGTAAATTTGACCTGCTAGGAACACTTCTCACTCAGTACTGGGAACAAAAGAAAGAAATGGCCGGTGATGGCGCTGAACCTGAGGATGTTCAAATAATGATTGATTCTCTAATGAGTGCACAACTTATACTAGGAGCTTCGCTATGTGGAGCTGGTGGAGGAGGTTTTCTTTGTGTTCTCGTAAAGGAAAACGTATGCAAAGATGACATACAGAACGTCTTTGACCAAGCAAAGTTGAAAAATAATTATTCCATTCATGAATGCAATTTGTCTAAAAGAGGAGTTACATGCGAATACATTGACGATAGCTCCTCATTTGGTCGTACACAGCACGAGCCTTAATATATGTGCTATAGTAACATAGTAGCGAATATTATTGGATTTGAGAATCATACCTCTAAATTCCGCCAATGGATCCAAATGTTTACAGCTTTTGGAAAGGAAAGTTGAAAATCAAATTTTGATCAGTAGGTACTGACTTGATTCGTTTTACACACGAAAAAATTTTGCGGTACTTCCGAGGTTCAATTGCCACCCGATAACCTTTTTCAAAAATACAACGGCACAATGGACACACCCGAATATACCCTTTCTAACATACTGTTAAGGCAAACAACTATAACGTACTAAACAGTAGAGTTTTTACAACCTTAAGGATTCCGTAATCTATTGAAAATTGTCTATAAGATCAATACGTAAGAAAGTCAAGTAATGATGGAACAAGTAGAACTTATCGTATCAAAGCTCAATGAAGAGCCATTTTGCATGGATCTAAAATTGGTAAGATTACCAAAAGTATGCACCAGTCATCTCTCTATCACTTTTATTCTATCAGAAACTATGACCTGACCGTACCAATTTTTAAAATAGATCCAGTTTGACGAGAAGAAACCTATGGAGCTGTTAAGCATACTAGTCAACGTGATCGAATCATTGGATAATAGTTTTCAACATAAACACGTTGCAAATTTGAGAAACGAGACATTTTCTGTATTGACTCCTCTCACTAGTGAAGAAATTTCTCATCTTGTTAACTGCTTACTTATTCTTAACTATGAGGGTATCCCAAAGACAGAGGACGAGCTAGAAGAATGGCAGAAATGCTTAGGGTGCGGTGATAAAACGATAGTTAATCGGCTTCTCTATTGGACACTTTCATCTTACAAATTGCTGTCCAAACGTGCTTACCTATCAAATTACTTGGTTCCCTTTGACATCCCTCTCGAAATTATTTCTTTCGATAATACCCAGTTAATGAATTTGTCAAATGAATACAAAAATTTACAAAATGAGTTCAAAGTCGTTCATAAGAAATATGATTCAAAACATGACGAGTACGAATCTGGATGTAAACTTGTCAAAGCAGACATTAAAAAGCTAAGTGAGGAAAGCCGACAACTAGAATCTCAAATATCAACGTTCGAAAACTTGGAAGAAGTTGGACACTCTAGTTTTGGAGCAATCTATGATGCAACAATTAGATTGAGAAAATTGGAAGAATTAGTGGATATCAATGAAAATCGCCTTCAAAGGCAGCTCCAGAAGTCGACAAGCATTGAAAGCATTCTACATGTAGCGCAACGACGAAATCAGTCGCTTAATAGAATTTCATCAGGTAACCTTTCCAAAACTGACATTCTACAGACCGTTAGGAAAGATTCCGAGTACGTTAAATCGAATGTATCGAGTCTTCATGTGGAAATACAAACTTTAAAAAGTGACATAACTTTTTTGCAATATGAGTGTAATGAAGTACCTATGGATGTAGAAGATGTTAAGAGGACAAACAATTTGCTCAAACACTTAAAACTTCAAGTAGCTGCAGTTGAAGAGAAACTAAAGCATTATCGAAGAGATGACCGACGTTCAAAATATCATGAGGTGAGCTGAAAGCTCTGTTTTACTTTACATTGTGCAATTTTAATGATTCTCTCTAATAAATTACGAAGCCTTTGTCACACGCTCTTAACAAGTTGAACACCCAGCAAGATCAGGTTGATAATATCTCCAGGCTAATTCAAGGAATGAACTTTAGAGCTAGTTGCATGCAAAATATATCTTTAAATGAAGATGGAAGTAAAAGTAAACTTGTTCACGACTATAGAGTTTTAACTGAGGAACTCAATGTGCTTCAAAAGGAACTTAATGTTCTAAAGAGAACACAGGAAATACTTGAGATTCGTAGTGAAGCTTTATTTTCACATTTAAAAGCTCAAGAAAAACATGCTGGATTATCCGGTTATCGAGAGATTCAACAAAGACTAGAAGTGACAAGTGAAGAGACGGCTGCGTTAGACGCGTTTAAAGAGCAAACTCTAAACGAAATTAGTTCGATCGTCTCAGGTATCAAGACAATTTTCTTGGAAAAACAAGCAATATTTACACCAAAGGTTAGAGGTGGACACGAAATAAACCTTTTAATTCGAAAACATTGCTTAATTTTTGTTGGACTCTATAGGTGGCCGGCTTGAAAAAGTTACGCAGGTCTTACCAAGAACTTGAGTATGACTTTAATGACAAAAAACATCGATTTGAAAAGATTTCATCTAGCATGCTCGCTGAAAAGGCACGCTTAAAGGAAGAATTTGAGAAACTTCAAGAAGAATGGCTCAGTACCGACAGTAGGTATTTTGAATTGTTAGTACTGAACGATTTAGCAAAGATTAAAATGAAGAAGGTGAAGCTGGAGGACTCATACCAGGCAGGTGAGCAAAGATTGTCACCTGACTTTCAAGGCTTCAGTCAATTATACGAAGGCAAAATTGTTAACCAACAATCTCTAGCGAAAACTTTGAGAAAGCAGTTAAGGAAAATCCAGAGCAATGAAATATATAATTCACAACAAACACAAATCTTCAATGAATTGTGGAAATTCCTTTCCGTTCAGGTAAACTTAGCAAACTGTCAAAAGAGTCATTTGTCAGATAATGTACCTAGTGCAGTAACGAAGTTACAGGTAGTTGACGGAACAGAGATATTGTCCTTGTAAATAGCAAGATGCGTAAAAGTGTTATTAATATATGATCTTGGAGGAGCAGGTTTGAACGAAATAATCTAGGGTTTTAGCATTAAAGCATTACAGGTAGTCTTCAAAACAATGAATTACATATAAACTCGAAATAATGATTTTAGAAAGTCATCATTTGTAACGTGGACATTTGGTAAATAGGAATATCGTTAGATCAAACGACGATGACAAAGAGGCAACCAATCTAGGAATCGAATTAATATATATATATATAGCAGAGCCATAACGTTGATTATCTAATTCGGTGTCTAATACAAATACCGGTACGTCGTTGATACTCAATATTTGCCAAAGAATCGCAAAGATCCGACCTTCGTTATACCTACCGATTCACCTGTGAATGCCAAAAAGCCGCATTTGGAATAAATAAATAAATGAGTATGTAGCAAGAAAATCCAAGTACGAATAGAACAACTTTGCCCTGTCAGCATTTATCTGGGCCCAACGTTCACTAGGGATGAAAGGTTCGCATCAAAAATGATCAAGATTATGATTTTATCGATAAATTGTCCGATTGCCTGAAGATCTTCAATGTCATCAAAGGCATTGCTATCAAGTTTGAGACACACGGTTACATTCCATTAAACCTACACCCAGCAAAGATGAATTTGCACTCCATCAAACAGTCCAACGATGAACAATTTCGAACTGTCCATGATGTCATTCAGCATTTTGACGGCTTTATATGAAACGATCCTGCACTCATTCGTTATTACTGTGATTCAACTGGCGACACTTACGATGAATCAGTCAATAAACAAGATAGAAAGTCTATGTTGCTACTATCCCATTCTGTCAAGGCAGAGCTTAAGGATTCGCTTACCTTCTTGGAGCAAATATAAATAAGATTAGTCCTCTTCTCAATGATCTGGCTAATTATTTCCATCGAGGTCTCGATCAGTGCCCGGCTGATCTTTATCCTACATACACCATGTTAGTGAATTATGTTCGAAGCAACATGCCAACGGTAAAAAAGGAAGCTGCAAGATAACTTATGTTCCTCTACGCAATCAAATGACAATGAAGATAATTCTTCTCCTCCCATCAATTTTCTACAAGTAGCATCATATGATCTAAATGTCTCCTCAACAAACGCTGCAGCATTACCAAAGCATAACAAAGAATCATCACCTTCCAACTGCGCGTAGCTTCTCATGTCGCGAATAAAAACTGACACTTCCAGTTTTGATTTTGGATACGAAGATAAAAAAGCTTTCTCCTTTGCGATGCTGAGCTCTAACAGTGGTATTTCCAAGTCATGGATCTTGTTAAATGGTCAATCATCAGTAAGTACATTCTACAATCGTATATTGGTACCCAACATTCGTCCGTGTTCTGGTGAACCACTCAAGTTGCAAACTAATGTTGGTATCTTTGAATACAAGGAAGTGGCTCATCTGAAGAATTTCAGATCTTGTGTTTCCATGAGGATTTTCTTGCAAACACCCTCTCATGGTGAGCAGTTTTGAAACAGTATAGAATTACTTATGACATCGGAGTTGAAGATGCAGTGGTGGTACTGGTGGTATACAAGAAAGATAGAAGTATTCAATTCAAATGTTCTTAAAACACAAGCTCTACTGTCATGCTGTTCGTTGGAGGAAAAATACCCGTCGCAGCTAAGAACCCAAGCTTCTAGCAAAACAGGAGCAAAACGAATGGATATTTATCACCAAGAAAGCATCTAATCAATCTACCACCGCCGATAATCTAAGAACTCAATCTCCTGAGCACTCTTGCAGGGAACAAGTTGATGTACACAATTCACATTGTCACTAGTACCGATCAAGCCATGCGGCTATATCAGATAATAAGCGGTTCGTCCGAACGTGATTTCTGTGCAACAATGGAACACAGTCCACAATGTACGAATAATTTCCACTGCCGCTCGCAATGCTTTCGAAAGCTATGGTGCTGACGTCGGTGCACAAGGACTACCGCAAATTATGTTGACATTCCGACCATCGTTCCAGTTGCAAAAAAATCCTCAATCATTACCAACGTGAATGAAGTTATATAGGAAACCATGCCGGTATCGCTCATTCTTTCTTTCTCGTTTTAGATCTCAGTAGTTCTTCATTCTTCATCTGAGTACAATGTATAGACAATTAATTATATAGCAGATAGAGAAATAGTTATTTAGTAATATTTTAGTATTATGTCGACAAGGAAAAAAATTTGAACACTAGATTCTTACGTCCAGAAGCACGAATCTGCTCTGTCAACTGCCAGTGTTGCGGAGGATATGTTTCAAGACGTAAAAGTCCTACATCGAGAGTTTTCTCGCAATTCAAGTAAGGACGAGATGCTTGTGGAGACAACATGCTTGAAGATATGGTTGAAATCAGAATGTTTTGTCGTTGCAACGGTGATTTGAAAACGAACTGTTAGGAAAATATTGGTCTTGTTGATAGGACACGAATGCAACCAGGAAAACCTCTTCACTTATCATCATTCATGTTGTTTTTTAAAGATGCTGAAATGTTGAACAGTGCTCGAACTGCGCATATAGAAACCATATAATTTCACATCCTTAATGATGTTTTCGAATGATCTTCGAATCTTGAACAGAGCTCGAACTTTGTATAAAAACTGATCTTACGAATTTTTTTGCGATGACAGTCTTTCATAATCAAAATAGTTCATATTTTTAAGCACACAATTGTTATAAAAGAGAATGATTGAGAGTTCATCGTCCTTCATGTTTTGGAAAGATGTACATGAGTTTTCAGTACCGCCTCTCTGTTCTCTGCACAATCCCTTGCACAATCCGGTATTTTCCCTGCACGCCAGCCATAACCCTAGGCGTGCATGAAAAACACGCACGAATTTCACAAGTCACTCCCAAGAGTAGTTTTCGATAAATTAACGAAATAAATAACCATTATTTAATACTATTATTTCATCTCAGCTCCCTTACCCACTAGCAAGAAAATTGAGGCTAACCCAACACTATGAAAAAATTTATTATTTTCGTTACGAGCCAGATGTTGCTTTCCTTGACTTCAGGTTTCCTGCTTTCTCACAGACCAATAGGCGCCACATTTTTACAACCAGAAAGAACCATGAAGGGTTCCGTTTTATTCGGAGAAAATCGTCGATCCTTACTGAAAAATATTGCATCGTTTGGTTCTCTCGCATCCCAAGGAATGCTGTTAATTTCAGCGTCGGAAAAGGCTTCTGCGCTTGTTGAAGGAAGTCCTGTCCCGAAAAAGACGAAAACTCTTCCTGGTAAGTATACACTGAAGAACATAACTGCAACCGCAGTACATCTAATATTACCGCATAATTTCTACAAAACAAAAAGAGGAATACCGACAGGGTACAGCTGCACTCGCTGATATTGATGAAAACGGCGTTGTTCCTCGAGAGGCATATGTAAAACTACCATCAGGAGTTACTTATGCCGATTTGAGAGTCGGAAAAGGCGAAGAAGCTACGTTAGGTAAAAAAGCTAATTTACAGGTAATCTGTTGGATGTAAATTGGTAATGTATTTAAAATCTTCTGGTTACTAATCTAATCTTTTGTTTTAAGTGGGTACTTCGTCGAAGCAATGGGTACTTCGTTGAATCTTCCGAAGTTAACGACAGCGTGCCTTTCATTTTCAATGTGGGCGACGAGAAAGCTGCAATCGCTGGTGTTAATGAGGGTGTCGAAGGAATGAGAGTTGGAGGTGTGCGAAGGATACTGATACCGCCATCTCTGGCATATGTCCAGGGTCTCGAAGATGATAAGGTACTTTATTTTGCAAAGGGCCGTCGTTTGTCCCTCTTGAGTGTTTGAGCTAAATGAAATTTATTTCCTATTGTGAAAGCCGGGGCCAGTACCAAAAGGATTTGGCCCAAAGCAACAGATGAGACGTGTAATGAACTTCCGCAAAGGTATTTTGCTTTCGTTTACTTTTCTTGTTTGGCTAGGATTCACTCATTTCTGTTCGACGTTGTTTTAGATGTACCAGGAGAATATGTTTTTCTTGAAGTCCAGCTTACGCGCATTCGCTAGAACACAATACAGTGTTGAAAAAAATTAGGTTTCCTCTAAGATAAGAAGTTAAGAAGTGTCTTTTTCAATATACGCTCCGTTGTATATGTTCTACTTTGCTTTGAATCATTTTGTTCAAAACAAATGAATCTTTATTACTTTCTCAACTCTTCTCCACTCCCAGAATTGTTACTACTGCAAAGGTAAAGTATAAGTGTAACTGGTAGCATGCTTGAATATTAATACCGGACTTTTGAGAACGTCCGGAAAAGTACGATGGAACACTCATATATATTGTACAATTATGAACAAGCAATGCTAATTTGGCACAGCTGCCTGCCACTCGGGTTTGTTGCAAAGAAACAGATCTTTGTGGCATGACATTGGTCCTTAGCTTAAGATTTATGAAGTTAAAGCAAGAATATTCCTTATGTTATTCATGGTAGTTGTTTTGTTTTACATTTATTTGCGTCTCTCCACATTTGTACGGTTATTTCGATTTTAACCCTGAAGAAAGCACGATGAGTGACAATGACGATAACAAGGCTATACCAAAAAGAATGTCAATTGCACACCACTTTATCCCAAGTAAGATTGCATGTGTATCATTTGATGTCGAAACTGCAGAAGTTATAGGCAAAGTTCTTTAAGGTAATCTTAATATGTATGGTCACTTCAAATCGAGACAAGCTAAAGATTATTTGACCCTTTCCTAATAAAGAGGAAAGGTAAAACTGATATATAACGAGCCGATCGAACACTGATAAGATAGCTCATAAAATCGTTTACTATTTCACGATTTTACGTAAAGCTTCATGGTGATTATTCTGTAATATTCAGGGATACCTCAACTTCTGCCCAATGATATTCACTATAAATTTACAGACACATCAAAACCATTTTAGAGGTTTGTGGTAGTTGAAGTAGTAAAATTAAGCTTCTGGAAGTGAAGTAACAGCATTTTGGTACATGGCGGATCACGGATCACGCACAACGCGAAACAAATAAATGTGACAAAATTTCTCATTGCAAAAAGTCGCGGGTGCGCCAGCGAACGTAAAGTGTAAAGTGTGCATTTACATATGTTCTAGCATGCGCATGCGCATGCGAATTCGCGAATGACCCATTCGATGGGAAAAGAAGTCATTGCTTGATTCCGACTTCACACCTCATCCTAGATCCGAGTTTGAAGGAAAGCTATGTACAATGTAATAACGGATGGTGCACGAGTAACGTTCATATATATATATATATATACTATAAATATATACAATATATATATATACAGTGTATAGATTCTACCGGTAGTACACGACAATGATACCGTTGACAACATACGAGACACGCGAGAATGTGACGGACGTAAGCTCTCAAACACACGATACGTAAACACGACCTTCCAGAACTCACCACGAACTCGCGCCTCGCGACCCAGAATCCGCGAACGGGACCAATAAAAACCGGTCACCAGACCTCGCGTCCGTCGCACGATCTTTCAATACACCCTCATCAACCACACCTACATATCTCTTCAAAACATTTGATTGATCCATGTCCCAAGATAATTCGTTGCCGTCTAACCAGTGCTCGAAAGGTGAGTTTTGGGGGAGCTTTTTGAAATCTGTTACTGTAGGATTTCAATATTTCTCCGTAGGTGTTCGAGTCTTCGAAATTTGTTCTTCAATGTATTCTCATTTTCTTCATTCTTCTTCATTCTTCTTCCAGATAGATTTCCTTTTCCCTTTCAATATACCATATATTGCAAAATAAAAATTTATCAGACGAATGAGCGCTGACGAAAGTGCAATAAGCGACGACAATCCATTTCAGCATACATGTTTGTATTCGAGCAGCAACTGTGAAATTTTTGATCAGCAACCAGAAGAAGCACTGTCTTCTGATGAAAATGCGAACGTGAATATAGATGAATATTATTCGCTCGCACTTCCATTGGTCATAGGAGCATGTTGTGGTATACTGTTCTTAGCCTCGAGGCAATTGATAAAGAGGGAGAAAGAGGGTCGAGAAAATATATCATCAAGATCTGCTGATGCGGTATCTAGAAAAAACAAGCGTCATGCGTCTTCCGTTCAAGGAAAGAGTGTGGTAACAACTAAGTCGCTTATATCTGGTTTAGTTTCTGTAGAATCGGGAGAAGTTATCCTTCATAGAAATCTTCGCAACCATAATAATTCTCCACCGTCTATTGTAATGACCGATGATAAGCGAAAGATGGTGGACATATCGGTATTGAGCGAAACTTCGACATCACCTTTAGAGCTTATAAAGGAAGAAAGTGACGAAAAGGAGTCGATAGTTGGAGATGACGTCAAGAGTATAAAAGTAACGAATCAAGATAAGACGGCGGATGATAAAAATTCCAGCCACAGCTCCTCGTATACTTCTCGGAATAGCTATCAGTCAGCCAAAAAATCTGCGCATGGATTTTACATGCGTGTATGTGATCTGCAGATAATGAAACTGGCTGGAAGAGCAGTTGGAAGATTTAATGAGTACAAAGTTCATCCTATTGTGACGAATGATGCAACATCGAAGAAGGTTGAGTGCTTAGATTTTGGTGCTGATGAAGAATTGATTGAAAAGGCTGTCACCGCATTGTTGCGGAATGCAATAGATTTGGCATGCACAGATGATGGTAGTACTGGTGTTGACTGGCACGCTGACAAGGCAACGGCAAAAATTCTTAAGCGGTCTACCAGTGAAATACAAGAATACATTGACACCACGGGTTTGCTTTATTGGATGGGGCAAGTAAACCCAAATGGAAAGTTTGGAAAGGCATACGGAAGATCAGCTCCTATATCAAAGACGAGAGCTATTGTCAATCATAGCCCGAAAAATTTGGCTTTACTGCTACTTGATAGCAAACGAGTTAAAGAATATAATGCCTCAACTCTAGGACGTGACGATGTACACTATTTCGAGGAAGGAATTGACACTCAAGGCTTCATCGGTGGCGAGACTAAGATTGTCCGGAACAATACAATGATACCATTTTTGAATACAAAAATGGAGCTTATAAACTTTATGCACGGTCGGAAAATTTCAGAAGACGAAATGGGAGAAACTTACGTAGTGGTTACACGAGGGGTGCGCAAGTGCAATTCGCACGCTTCGTCAGCGGGAGAAATAATCTTAGGAGCAAATGTGATTCAACCAGTAGAAGGAAACCCGGGAAAGTCGTTGATAACCTCAGTAAATCATGTAATTACACCAGCTGGTGTCCCGAACTTCATAGCATCGAAAGTGCAGTATAAAGGAGCAAATGATTTTCTTGCTGGTATTAGAAAAATATAGATGAAAATAGAATACCGATAATCTTATTCGAAAGTGATATCTACCGTGGCTCAATCTCTCTCTTGGCGACATTGCATGTCAGGAAAGTGGTCTAAAAGTTTATACTTATGTTTACCAGCATCTTAAAGTGCTCTTAGCTGACCCAAATTACCACTTGTTTCACTGCATGTTTTTGCACGCCATTTCTATTCAGGGGCAATAGAAATGTGTATTGGGCGAGCGTTTGATCGATTACTGAGTGTCCACCAAAGTAAATCAAAATACTATTTTACGTCTTCTTCTAAAATTCAAATTTAAACTAATGGAGGGATATTCATGTACTTCACTGTATGTTTGTACGTCATTTGCATTCCGGGGCAATAGGAGTATCTAGGGCGAACATTTGATCGATTACTGAGTGTCCGCCGAAGTAAACCAAAGTAATCTTTTGTGCTGGGATACTCATATCTTTCGAAGTTCTTTCCTAACACGCATTGTCCTTGTTTTGTCAATATTCCAAAGTAAAAGGTGGTACACATTTCTATATCATCAGATGCATTTCACAACGAAATTTTTTGAAAATACATCGTTAAGTATTATACTACTGACTGTCGAAAACAAATTTCAGAATATACTAATGTTCCATATGATAACTTCCCTATTGTACAGAAAATAAGTTTTCATTCTCCAACCTGATAAGATCCTCAAAGTATTGTTATACAAATAGGGACACCACAAAAATTATCGAAAATTTCGTGCGAAGATGACCCCGGCGATTCAGAAGTTCTAATGGTTGAATGCGAAAAATCTGTCAGCAACTTGCTGGAGCGGCTGAACAGTACCAAAAATAAATGTAAATTTCTTGTCTGCATTATGCCTCTTCAACTCCTGTGCAACTTCCGTATTAGAAAGTCGTTCTGCCCAGTGATATGGAGTGTATCCATTATATGCTTCTACTGTCAACTTAGCACCATAAGAGGCAAGAATTGCAACTGCATCTACACAATTTGACCCAGCTGCGAAGTGTAGAGCAGACCAGCCATTATCATCAAGTTGATTTATATCACAAAGTCCACCATCTTGTCCTGAATCATTTTCATCAATACCTTTGCACAAAAACTCAAGTATCTCAAGTGCGCCACTTGACGCCGCTACGTGCAATCCGCAAGCTTCAACATTTTCAGCATTTACATAAAATCCGTCAGGATCGACGCCCTGATTCCTCACCAAGTTTACAACAGTGTCATAATGCTGATCTGATGTGCACGCATCAATAAATGTTGAGCACAAATGCCTCCTGAAATCGACATCAAGATAATCAAATCTACGTTGTCGCCTTTCCTTGCAAATGCCCCTTATTTCCAATGCGGCCTCTCGCACAGTTTTTGTATACATTCCTACGCAGCCCGATGGTACAGTGTGATGTTTACTTTCACCCGGAGCATTATGATTATATGGATACATAGTAGCCTTAACTTCAAAATCGTTCAATTTCTTTTCATCATTGAATGCTTCATGTGCAGACTTATCTCCTGCGTTCGCGCCAGGTTTAACAAAACCATGTTGTACTGCAAATGCAGAGAGATGGGAAACGACTGAAGGCGGGAAGATGGACTCAAAACAAGATTCTGGAAGTGGAAGGTGGGGCATTTGCAAGATTGAATTCATCCTTTCCTGAACGTCTTTCACGTTCAGATTCTGCATACTCGATCGAACTAATTGAGCACACATACCCATGCTAAGTATTGCTTGTGCAGACTCATTCCCCATCATCGACGCAGCACCAAGAGCTGTGACCATCATAGTTGCAGCTTTGTGTTTTTGTGCTGCAGCAGCGGCTAACTGAGCTCGTAGCGAAAGGCTTATACCATGTGGAAGATTTGAGTCTCTGTATGCTTGTACAATGCGATCAGCTTTCTTTTCATCAAGTGCTGCCAATCGTGCAACAGCTCCAGATCCAGACATTAGCTCGGTACAACCCCAATTTCTCTCATCTTCAGATTTGAGGTTCTTACCCACTTGTAATGCATGTTCTACTTTGAGCTGAAGAAAGTAAAAACAATCAAAATTCGGCCGCCTTCATACACAAAAGAAGAAGTTAAAAATGTGGATATTCGTAAATCCAAAACATATATTTCACAAACAAGAGAACTCACCTCGCAGTCACAGAAAATGACATCAAGTCATTGGCAGTAAGGTATGAAAACACGTTAAACATGACCTCATGATACAATCCATTCACCGTCATCTCATGCATATTCGCTTTTGTTACAGCGGCCGTAGCAGCAGTTAGCTCATCAATGTCCAAGCCATCGGAAGAGCTTGAATTTCCAAAGAACGACTCGTGCAACAAGTGCTCGTCCTCGTCATCCTGATTAAGCTCAAAATTATTAAATTGATCGTCGCTGAGGACAGAGTTAACACTAAAGAAACATGAGCTTATTCGTTTTAATTCATCCTCTTGTTGCTGCTGATTTAAGTTTTCGAGGCAATCTTGCACACTCATATTCGTCACACCGATGTCTATTTGACCGACCATAAAAAATATGTGACAAATTGTAATAAATATTTTGAGATTTCGGGGCAATTCTCCCTAGCGATGCTGCTCTAATTCCAATAGTATGCGCTGTTGTGGATATTTCGTGGATGTTCTGCTTCAGATCAAACAATTTAAAGAATGTTTTTGCAAATGTTGATTCTCATGTGTCTCGTGAATGAATCTGATCAAACGTGGACAATCGAAGGAAGGGTCCTATCAAAATCTATCACATGTATTAATACAACATCTGCTGGTGGGCTGCTGGTTCCTGTCAAGACGTCCAATGTGACTTTTCGGTGCAAACATACGAGCACGAATGGTGGATCGGGTTTCGTTTTATGGTTCGGGTTCCGGTGTTTCTTTAGAAAACCTCGCTTCCCAGGTTCTGATAGCTGTTCTGATGTAGATAAAAGCGCAATGGGTCTGATAAATTGGTATGCTTTCGTAGTTCGTAGCTCGTAGGTCGTAGGGTCTAGATAGTATGTGCATGTGTTCGTACTTCGTAGCACATGTACGTAGTGGTAGTGGCATTAGTGGAAGCCATTTACTTTTTAGGCTATATTGTTACTTACATAGTAATAAGAGAGTATTAAAATGTGACAAAAATTGTGTACCGTACTGTGGATTGTGGGCGAAAAGTTCTTCACCCGTCTCCCGTTTGACAAGTTCTACTTCAGGATGCGTGAAAAAGAAACCAAAGGCAAACCGTTCACTCAACAAAAGAGCGCGTTGAAGATGTAAGACAAAAAAAAGAAGATTGGCGTTTACAGTATTCTTCCTTTCGAGTGATAGCGAGTATATTGAAGCAATGAATAGAAAAGAAGAAAGTTTAGCCTGCTCTATACCTACAATTCATCTAAATTGCTCGGACAAGGTCAAAGAGGCGAAGAAACTACGTTTAGCTTGCACAACTGTCGGCTTCTTTTATCTCGAATCACATGGCCTTGCCAGATATCAATTTACCGACGTTTTGGCTGCTTCTAGGGAGTTTTTCGAACTTCCTCTTGAAGAAAAACGATGTATCTCTGATCACGAGATGACAAGAGGATACACGGCTATGGAAGAGGAGACGCTTGACCCCTCGAATCAAACGAAAGGGGATACCAAAGAGGGCTTTTATATTGGACAAGAAATTCCAAAAGATCACGCGTTATACAATCCTGTAAAATTAGCAGGACCAAACGTGTGGCCTGGTGAATGTGGATCATGTAGTATTTCTGATCATCGAAAATGGAAAAAGATAATGCAGGAGTATTTTTCATCTTGCTGTGATATTGGTTTTCGACTGCAAAGACTGATCGCTCTTTCGCTCGACTTAGATGAAAAATTTTTCGATCCTCATTTTACTAATTATCCACTGACTGCACTAAGACTTCTTCATTATTCTAGCGAAGAAAGCAAGCCAGAACTTGGTGTTTTTGCTTGTGGTGCGCACAGTGATTACGGAATGTTAACGCTGTTGCTCACCGATGCGAATCCGGGGTTACAAATTAGGACCCTTGAGGGTAACTGGATTCCAATCCCGCCTAGGGAAGGGGCTTTTATTGTAAATCTGGGTGATATGTTGGAAAGGTGGACTAATGGATTGTATTTGTCGACCGTTCATAGAGTTATTTCAGAGGGTTCATATGAGAGGTTTTCCATTCCCTTTTTTTACGAGCCAAGTTTTGATACAGTGGTGGAAGTACTTGAATGTTGCATTGATGAAAACAACCCGCCCAAATATTCACGAACTACTTCTGGCAGGCACCTGCTTGAGAAATATTCACAAACTCACGCTGACTTTAATCCCCATGACCAAAAAGAAATGATACGTAGTGCTGAAGCACCTTAAGAATAAAAACCCAGTGATGCTGTGTAATCTCTGAGTAGTGAATAAGTCTTTACATTAATCTGAGGTATGAAATCAGTGTAATACTTCTGCGAATTCTTCTGTTGCCTCCTCCTGGCAACTTTGAGAAGACTTATGTCATTACTGGGATACGAAAAGTTTGAATTGACAATTAAGGCTAAATATCTACTGGTAATGCATAGAATTTATAAAAAAAAATATACTTTCTCTTATGATTCTTTGAACGTTTGAGTCCGACTAACTTCCGTGAAGGTTTGCTTGTCACTTGCCCTGTAACACGTTTTCATTAGTATGATACGAATTCTGATGAAACTTCTATGTGATAATGTACTCACCAACATCATTGTCTTAAATTCTTCGTAGTCAATTGCACCATCGTCATCAGCATCCGCCTCGCGGATCATGGCATGAACCTCCACATCACTCAAAGTTGACCCAAGCTTGTCCATAATAACTTTGAGCTCCTTCCAATGAATGAGCCCGTCCCCGTCTTGGTCAAATACCTTGAAAGCCTCCTTCAATTCCTTTTCAGGATCATTTTCATCCATACGCGTTTTCATCATGACCAGAAACTCATCAAAATCAATACTTCCACTCTGATCCTCATCGATATCAGCAATCATCTCTACAACTTCTTCAGTTGTAGGGTTCATACCGATGCACCGCATCACTGTCGCAAGCTCCTCGGGCGAGATCGTTCCTATTGGGTTTGTTAGATCAATGATATGTAAATTCATTTGTCACCACGGAGTTTACTGGCTGATCCAAAAATTTGGGCACTTACCGTCACCGTCCTTGTCAAACATTTCGAAAGCTTCACGGTACTCATCGATCTGGTCATTAGTTAAATCTGCAGTTGGTGCGGCCATGTTTGCAATTGTGTGAAGTCTTCCAAGATACAAGTATTATATTGAATTGAAGGTTCCATGTAATGGATTGACTATTGATGAGGATGGGGAACCGGTATCCTTATCAACAACAACTGCTCTTGCAACAGTTATAAATCGCATTGTGTTCTTCTTGTATTTCGTTTCATTCCTGTGAACCTCGGAAGCATTATCGATATAACGTTGCTCTACATGTTACTCGCGTGTCTACATATTTATATTTGTTCATTTGGAATTATTCTGGCGTACAATTTATAAGTATATTTTTAAAATCCAGCGGTAAAATAAAAAATTTACATAGGTTAATTTGAAATGGGTTCCGGGTTCCGGAGTACAGGGTACATATGTGCGTACTGCCAATTGCCAAAGATATGCAAACCAGAGAGTATTTGTTTATTGCAAAACACACAGACACACATGTATCTTCATGTTTCATCTCGCAATTTTTCGGAAAATGAAAAAATTACAAAATTTGAAATGAAAAAATTACAAAATACATGGATATTCTTCATTACTTTTATCGTGAGGACGTTTCGGTCGTCCCTATATTGCACACTTGTAATAACACACACAACTTTACGCTTTACTGAACGGAAATAGTTTTACGTTTCGGAAGATGTTGGATAAGTTCTGTACTACACGCATATGAACAGAAGAGAAGACAATGAATAAGTCATCTTGATGAAAACGAACAATTTTCCTGACGAAAATATTTGAAACCTAGCCGAAGGATTCAATAAATTAATCCTTCGAAGTATTTTATTAAACAAGTCTAAACTAGTGACTGCATATCTGCAGACTTTTGATTCGTGTGTCTCTTGACATTAGTTCGACCTCTTATTGAAATATTGTTCGCTTTGCCCAACATACCATGAAGAAAGTTGGCATTCCCAGTTACTTTCTATTCATTTTCAACGTTAAAAGTTTCTTTATTAGGGTTCATCACTCGGTGCCTCGGGATATTTACTATTTTTCTCGCGATTGCTATCTATGACGCGAATGTTATGATTGCAGTCTCAATACTCATGCTTTGATGTCCTCTAAACACTTCGACTTGAATGCCGCGTGTCTCCATCAGTTGCAATACTGCGACCGCGATAACGCTTATCTCTTTAGTAGTCTAGTTCACATGTCAGTAAAGCTGTGTGGTATTGCGGGTGTGCCGGTATATACATGTAGGTACGACCGAGACGTCTTAACGTTTTAACTCCTCACGAGCAGAGGTGGGAACAATTTAATTGGAATTGAATTGCTAAATGTAGAAAAGAAAACAATTGATTATCGGTATTCAAAGATAACTTCACAATCAATTACGCAATCAATTATTACATAAAATTATAATTGCAATTATTGCCTACGAAGAAAAATGCAATTACAATTACAATTATTATTATTTTTTGCAATATGAGATTTACGCCTACGCAAAATGCAATTACTGACCAATTATCCAATTATTGTTATATATA
>Ga0115008_10001180_pt1 | contig 20807 bp, 17 predicted proteins | sample FraStrMetagenome_FD_87164 | JGI IMG/M metagenome (GOLD analysis project Ga0115008, IMG submission 87164) | Marine eukaryotic phytoplankton communities from Arctic Ocean - Fram Strait ARC3M Metagenome | ecosystem: Environmental > Aquatic > Marine > Oceanic | place: Fram Strait | collected...
CCTTTTGCCGGATCAAAAAACATGACCTTTTGCTGTTTTTTCAGGGTCACTTATTTTGTCATTTACGGTATCTGAAAAAATATAGCATCCCAGATCCCAAAAATATACGACCATCCAAGACAACGTGTAATATTGCAACCGATGTACTCGTACATTTCATATTTCGTTCCCACGACGTATTACATATCTAGTTCATACCCTTACAAAAGAAAGTGTCACTTTTAGAACACCCCTATTTAATTCCTGAACTTGCATTTGATAGACGAAAGTGAAGGACTTATTTTCTCTAGTTAGGAGCTTAGGCTTGCTTACTGGTCGATCGATGTCCCGAAACCAAGACGTGAGAAAAGAAAAATTGTGATAGAAATCGAGTATGAACGAACATGGAAGAAGTCAATCATCATGTGATAAAGAGGATTCGAGAAAAATGCCTTATTCGGAAGTACTTCTCTCTGCGAAAGAAGCTTTTGAGAAGGTCAATGAGGCAAAAAGTTCTTTCTTAAGTGATGAAGCAAGTACTCCAGAAAGCTGGAAGAAATATGTAGACGATTACCTTAGTTTCGCTTCCTCCGAGATCAATAAGTCTTCTTCGATAGATGAGACATTTTTTTCCCTGAACGAGTATCATTGGACTGCAGTACATTCATCGCCCGAGGTTATCGATAAATTGTTACATTATACTCTGAGGTTTGCTGATTCACATGAAGGAAAGCCATTTGATTTGAATAATGATGAAGGGCTTTGGAGTGTTATACGGTTACGTGATATTCTTCAAATGGTATCCACATTTCCTTCTTCTTATAGCAAGGATTCTGTATCAAATGATGTTGATGCTCTTTTAGCGTCAAGTGGCGACAACAAGTCAGAGGAACGTCAAGATAATCTTGAGTCAGAACTTTTATCATTCATCGATGAAAAGATTGACAATTTCCATTCTTTATTTTGTGACCTTAATCGTAGTATTGATCAAGACGAGATAGATGCGTTTCATGTTTTGAAATTTCGTAGAGGTCTGTTGGAGAAGTACTCCGAGGATTCGTGGAAGTCCGTTACTTCTATTTTGAACGCAACGTCATCTGACAGTGGTGCTAACGAAACCTGCATGGGCGAGGAAGCGCCATTTAAACAGCAACTAAAGGATTTCAAAGAACGGCATAAAAAGATCAAAATTGCAGAGTAGGTAATGAGAAACATCCGTCTTTATGTAAAGATGCAATTTTTTCTCAAAGCCTCATTGAGAACCTACCGCAGCCCGAGATACAATTTCAAATCACAGCTTTAGCGCTTCCCGCACAGATTGCAGGCGAGAAATGAGATTATCTAAGTTGAATTTATTACTATCATAAAGTATCAAGTTATAAGCGTTAGCGTTAATTTATAGTATATCATCGGAAGGCATCATCACTACTTCAGATCGGCCATTCCAGAAAACGAAAATGTACCTGGCCCAGTCATATATATTTTGTTATTTTCTTTTCTCCATTCAATGAAAAGATCTCCACCAGGCAAAGTTACACAGCATGGTCCTTCGCTGGTATCAGGGATCTTCCCTGCTCTAATAGCGGCGACGACCAGAGCACAGGTTCCAGTACCACACGCGAGGGTTGGACCAGCACCACGTTCCCAAACTTTCATTTTCAAATGGTTTGAAGAAATCACTTGAACGAATTCGACATTGGTCTTAGCAGGGAAAGCTGAGTGGCATTCCAACGCAGGACCGTCATTTTCAAAATCAATATCATTGTCGAGATCATCGACGAAAATGATGCAATGAGGGTTACCCATACTAACAGCAGAAACCTTAAATTCTTTTCCATCATCCAATGTCAAAGTTTGCTCCACGATACTATCCCCTTCAAAGTTTGGCTCCAAGGTGCACGGGACCTTGGATCCAATAAGCTCCGGTTCGCCCATATCAACAGTTATCATTCCTCCCTCAGAATCCATCGTTGGAATAATAGTGCCCGCTAACGTATCAATACGATATCCTCCATCAGGAGGCGTTTCTCCCAAATCAGCAAGAAACTGTGCAAGACATCGAATTCCATTTCCACACATCTCAGGCTCTGATCCATCGCTATTGTATATCCTCATTTTAAAATCATACTCATCTGAATTGGGAGGCTGAAGTGCAAAGATCACTCCATCAGCACCCACGCTAAAGTTTCGATTACACATCTTTGCAGATTGCTCCGGCGTTAAACTAGGATCCATCTTATCTCGATCATCAATGAGAATGAAATCATTTCCAAGACCTTCATACTTGGAAAATGCAACACGTTCAGCAGGTAAGCTAGTGGAAGAAGAAGAGGCCATCTTTTTCTTTGTAGAAACAGCTGACCAGCTATACGAGAATCTGCATTGACTCGTGAACAAAAAAGTAGATAGTGCACCTGATAACTTCATGATAATTATTATCTATCAGCCTTGTGTTTGGAATCGTTTTGTTTTGGAATCACAAGGAAAAGAAATAATGGAATATAGTGAAAGAAATAAGTACCGGTAATGCATATGCATATATGTTACTCTCTGTTTTACAATCTTCTCTCTCTCTTTCGTTTCAAGGGTTGAGTTGAGTTGAGTTGAGCGGTCCTCGTCTCCTCGTCTCCTCGTCAGCTATGTTGACGTTCGTAATTACAGCTAAGAAATACGAGCTTCGTAGCTTCATTGTTTATTGCTCCTGTTCGTGTCCATATATGTCCGAGTCCGTGTCCACGCATTGCTTCACTCCCACTCTACATGTACGAGTGCACATGCACTTGCTACTCGAAGTCGAAGTATTGTGTACATTTTGTACATTTTGTACATTGTACATACGGCTCGTGTACTTATTACGTGGACGTAACGAGTAACTACGAGGCCTTGACTATATGATTTGTCTTATTTTGTACTTCGAAGTATATTTACAAGAGATTGATCAACTTCTCTCTCTCCTGAATGTCATCATTATCATCACGTATCCTTTGAGCAGACCATCGTTACGCAATTACGACTCGCTGGACGCGTGTTGTGAATCAAAGTTTAATTCTGAAAAACAAAAAAGAAGAAGAATAAAGAGAAAGAAAAAAGGAGAGAGAGAAGAAATAATAATCATCCAAAACCATCATTTCTGTTTATTGTCCAGATCAAAGAAGAAAGTGACAAGAAACATCACTGTTCGTAAAAAATTAAAGTTTTATGAACCATTTAACCATGCCTAGAAATAGAATACCGTATCGTAGGCGTGTGAATGATGACCAACCTCTCCATCGAACTCGCAATCGTTTCGATGATCAGCAGGACGACAATGACGATGCATACTTTACCCCGGCTGATCAATTTGGTTCATTTACGGCACGTCCTGTAAGCGATGATGATTCTTCTAGTAGGCGTTATTGTACGGATAGCGGTAGTGAGTTTATGACGGAAGATGCGTTCAATGAGGAGAAAGCTTTGCCACTAAGGCCTGCAGATGCGGCGTTGATTGAGATAACATCGTCCAATGGAGGGGCTTCTGCAGAGTGGACGGCAGACTTTTCGAACTTTAATAATGGATCTTCGAATTTTGATTCGTCAACAAATGCAACTCAAAAGAAAACAAACAGGATATCTCAGTTTGCATCAACTGTTGGCGGTATGTTGCTAAAGCCAAATACGAGTAGCCGAGCAACGGTTGCGGAGGAATCGGCCTCCTCACCTACGAAAAGTCGTGGAGAAAGGAGAGATAACGATGCATCGCAGTATACCAAAGGAGAGAGTAATACCCGAATGAACCGAAATCTGAGTACACCTCCGCCGGCACTTGTTAAGAGATCACCTTCAAATTCATCCAGTTCCACAAACCGAAATAAATCAAACCGAATATCATGGGCTGCACAGCACGAGGAAACTGAAGTTCAAAGGTGGATAAATGCTGGTGAAAGTACGGACGATATATCTCTTTCTAACTCTTCGACTTCTGAAGATGGCAATTTTTCTGACTCGTTCCATGATACTTCAAAGGGAGGAGCTTTTCCTCGTAATTCTACTTCGTCTTCAGGTATGAATCAAAAATCTCTTTCGCATTATGTAACCGGACAAGCATCTTTTAGAGAAATTGCGCCACGTCCTCACAAATCTTCCAATGGCCAATACTCAAAATCGAAGGAAAAGTCGGTCAAGAGCATAATGAACATTTTCGATAGTACAAAGAGTAGAGATTCTAGTACTTCTCCCCAATCAAATGATCCGTGGGACGATATTGAAACTTCTACGATTGCTTCCTCACATGTTCCAAGTTCGAGTGAATTGGATGGATCGTACATATCAACTAATGATAACGCATCTTCAACCGATTTGTTTGAAAATGAAAAGACGCTGAGTACCATTGATACAAGTGCATCCATGCGAAGGATTCATCAAAAAGGTAAACATTTGCGGAGTTCAGAGGATATGGCTAAAAACGATATCTTTCGAAAAGGAAACAAAAGCAAGATTAATGCTCCGCTTTCAGCTCCATTTCGCCATCCAAGAGGAGCTGTTGTACAAAATGGTGAACGTTTTTCGGATGTACCTAACTTGATGGATGACGAAATGACCTCCACGAGCATTGCTTCTCCGCGGTTTTCGCCAACGAATAACTTTCAGAATACGTCTTCGCCTGACTCAACATCTCCATCTTCGCTATACTTCACTGATGATTTCGAGTCTGAAATTTTCAGTAATATACCTGAAGATTCGCCTGTAAATGGCGGGAGATCTTCTCCTTTTGAAAGCTTCAATCCTAGAAGTAGTATCGAAAACAGCCTCTTAGTGAATGCTGCCCTAAATTCACATACGAGTCACTTAATTAAAGATGAAGTGTATGGAGAAGCAAACAAAGACTCTATTTTGAATGATCGCAAAGATCTAAACACGTCCGAAGAATTTTATCAAGAGTCGACATCCAATTATTCCGGAACTTTGATAGGAGAAAATGTTATTGACTCGATGGAAAACAACACAATCGAAGGAATAGCTTTTTCGAGTGGAACAAGTATATCGGCTTCGCGCAGTTACTATAGTGACAGTGACTCATCTTTTTATGGCGATGGATTGGATCAATACTACATACAACCGCGGATAGCTCAACGTTTAGTTAAAAGGTACCGGCGTTTATGCGTAAATGATCCTGATGAGGACGCGACAAAGTATTTCGCATTGTCCGAGATGCGATCTAGAATAATGGAATCAGATATTGAACGTGGTTTGGATCGTAGGGGTTGGACATTTCCGGTTGACGATTTAATTCTTACACCGTCAAACCTGGCAGCGATGCGAGTTAGAGATGCCGTTATAGTTGCAAAGGCATGGCGTGATGGGGCCAATCCATCAGATGTGATGACTGCTTGGGTTCTGGGAAGACGTTACACTCATTCTTACCATATCCTTAGATGTCATGGAAGGAGATATTTTTACGAGCCCGTCCGTTGGTGCGATGATACTGACCTGTCGATCAAGAGGTGTCTGTGCGTTGATGTTAGATGCACTAGAGGTTTCGACATGTTTACTATCGGAGATTGTCAAAGTATGCTCTTGAAATTGACAAACGAGAGATACGTGGTAAGGTTTAAGTGATCTAATTGCTGATTTTTTGATTTGCTCAATTTTACTCAATTTTGAAAATATGAAAGCAATGTCGCCAGGCTCTACACGCAGCAACAGAGCGGCAAATTCGTGCTGAGAGAGAAATGAATGATAGTTCATTTTTCAGCGAAGATGATGATATGACAGAGGCTGAATTGGAATATCTCAATGCGATAAAAGCAGTTAAGGAGCTTTCAAGTTCGCTTGTAATTGCCGAGAGAGCTTTCCAGTTAGTGCGCGATCGTATTGAAGGACTCATAAACAAATACGAAGAAAAAATAGTCCAACAAACTCTCGATAGTGGATCTATAGAATCGAGCTCTCTTCATGACTTTGGACAGCAGATTGGAAAAACAGAGAGCTACGATAGTCTCGAGGAAAGGCGTTTGCTAGAATTTAGAGCTCGACAAGCAGAGACTCAACGACTTAATGCTGAAAGAGAAGCAATAAAAGCGCAAAACGAAGCAAATAGGATACGTCTGGAACAACAGCAAGAAGTAGAGAAGTGGAAGGTGAGGTATTTTGGATTCCAAACGTATTTTAATATGACCCTTAACTTAATTCGTCGAGAAAGAAACGTGTTGAAGATCTTGAAAAACAATCGATTCTAGAAAAGGAAAAATCATCGAAACTTGTGAGTGAGTATGAGCGGAAGTTACAAGATGAACGAAGTGCGGCTGCAAATATGTTGAATCAATCACAAACTAGTGCGGCGTCATCCACTTCAGGCACTGCGCTCGACAACTCGGATGCAAGATCCTACTTAGAGAGCGCAATAAGCGAACGCGATGAAGCAAAGGTTGAAGCTCGTGAACGTGTAAAGGCAAAATTTAAAGAGAGAACCAAGCGCAATCATGATGGAAAAGGCCAAAATATATCAAGATATTCAAATCTTGTGAGAGCGAATGAACGACGTGAAAAGAATCTTTCAAACAAGATCAATTTCTATGAACGATCGCTGAATTCAGTACGAAAATAGTCATTGCAACAACACAATGTGATCATACAATAGTTCCTAATTAACTTCATAGTTCATCAGAGTCCCCACTTGTGCCTGATCCTAATATTAGTCCTTCTCTGATAGATTCATAGTTTGACTCAATATTTATAAAGTAAAGAGGCTGGCTCATTTTTACAGCCTCCTTCCCAATAGCCCAGCCAGCATTGACCTGAACGATCGGACTATTTCCAGTGAATCTAAGTATAATATCATTTGCATCGCCAAAGCTATATCCCGCAGCTCTTTTTCCGTCACAACCGATTGTACCTTCTACAAATTTCGCATCCTCAGAAGAATTCAATATTTCCATGACAAATTGTACATCATGAGGAGCCCGTTTTTCTAAGAACTCCTCCGGCATAGATATACCGATTCGCACATCTTCCCCAGGAAGATACTTCGCTATTCCCAACCTTCCACCATCTTCTGATACAACATTAGCCTTGCTCCATTCCCCCAAAGTCTTTCGATACACGTCCAAGGCAAACTTGTACTTGGAATCCTTATACGAAACAACCAACGAGTTCATAATGACTTCTTCCTCTACCATTCTTCGAGTGCAAGAAAGATCCGAATCAATCATCCAAATTGCATAACCCTCGCAAATAAGAAAATATGTGTCGCTGAACAGTAGTATAAAAGGCAAGAGAATGATTAAGATCTTGTTGGTATAACTAAAATTCATGGTGAATAGTTGAGACAGATGAAGCCAATAGATACGAGATCAATTGAAACAACTGCAACTTCTTTTTGTAAGAATAACGATACTGTAGCTGGTGTCTTGTGTTGCTGCTTCCCTCTATTTCCAACAGCAACTTATAAATTATTTGTGAAGTTCTAAATAGTTGTCAAGTTTGATTTTGAAGAAAGAGAGAAGAGGGGGCTTCAACGCTTTTTAAATTATGTGGATGATAATGAAAGTTTTGTACTGTAGAAATTCTTGATGTCAAAATGTATCAGGATCAATGATCAGGGCTGAGGGCAAAATAATTGGCAAAGATGGGATGCGCAGATGCGCAACGCGCGGAACTGACTTCTTTCTCTCTCGCTGCTCGCTGTTGCTGCAAGAGAGAGCGATTGATTTGTATTAAAATAGCTCATTACGGTTGAGAGGGTATTTTCGTCAAAATCTTCCGAACCTGTAACTGATGAAGAGGATGAGTTGTAACTTGTAACTACAAAGTGTAATTTATACCTGGTACAAGAGTAGAAGTTAATAAAATAAAAGCATACAGTTTAAAAAAAAAAGAGAAATGTTTGAAGAATTTTGGGCTAAGGATTTTTGGGGAATGAGCAGGAAAGAAATACAGGATTGAAAATCATCATTGTTTTCCATCAGTCCAAATAAACAACCTACCACTGTGAAGTCATGACCGATGCAACGACCATCACGTTGGCCATTCTTGCCATACCTTCCATAATATGGTTCGTTACATATCTGATTCCTCAACTTTATATGATGTTCAGACCTGTACCCGATCTGAAGAAGCGTTATCCGGATGCTAAGTGGGCACTCGGTAAGTTTTTAAAGGAATTTTTGACTTCTTGTTTAAGATGATAGGTAGCTCATTAATGAATTCCTGTTGCTAGTGACTGGTGGAGGGTCTGGAATCGGAGCTGCTTTATGCTTTAAGCTTGCCTCCCAAGGATTTAACGTAGTAATTGTTTCGTTGGATGATGATTATCTCGCAGGGACGGTTGAACAACTAAAAAAGAGTTATCCCGATGTCGAGTTCAGGAGCGTCGGTTGTTTATTTAGCCCTGGCCAAGATTACATGAAAAAAATTATCAAGGCTACAGAAGATATTGATGTTCAATTGGTATTCAATAACGCAGGTTTTATTGTAACCGGATTTCTTGATCAGGCTCCACTTGGCAAACTTTTGGCAAATGTTGAATGCAATGCTACGGCAACAGTGAGTATAACTCATCATTTTGTTTCACAACTTGTATCCAAGAAGTTGAAAGGATGTATAGTTTTTACATCGAGTGTGGCTGGTTTTATTCCAACCCCTTTTGCTGCCATGTACGCTTCGACTAAGGTAAGATCTTTACAATATGAATCTTTGTGCGAAATATATTTTTCATTATTCATTGTCTATTTTGTAGGCATTTGTATCTCAGTTTGCGTGTTGCTTAAACATCGAAGTTAAAAATTTGGGTATTGATGTTTGTGCAGTACACCCCTCACCTGTAGCGTCCAACTTCTACGACAAGGTGGACCACAAAATTGAATTGATGGAATCAGCACAAAAAAGCGCTGTTCCTCCTCAGGCGCTTCCTGATGAGATACTGAAGAGTATTGGCGTATGTGCTCTACGAGATATTGGTGGAATGGCTCTAGGAACGAGAATGGGCACATGGTTTATCCCATACAACGTTTTTACCGGTATTTTTGCTAGTGCTGCGCCCTTCTTGCCAGATTACAAGAAACACAACAAAAATCGAATGTAATCGATGTTGGCGTAGGAAAATTCTCCTTATATTGCAAAAGATAAGATTATCATGTATGTTTTCTTCGCATGTTAACACTTTCCATCAAAAGTCAAAATTACGTGTAACTTTTAAAATGTTTCCAATTGTACGCTACCTATCTATCAACGTTAACAAAGTTTTGGGTACTTTGACTATTCAGGAGTACATGTACTTCAAACAAAAAACGTATCAAATCCATTCACGATACTATGGTCTACTTATGTAACATTTGTAGATTTTGTAGCTCGTAGATTTCATTTGGCCTCGTTTCGACGGCAACTACATCCAACTAAGATGCCTGACTCACCGAGGACTTCACCCTCATACCTACTATGCTGATTGGAGAGCATTAACCGCTAAAAATAGTACATTATTTATGAGAATGACAAATTATTTTCTTCAAATGACTATCGGTGACTCCCCATGCGCGCAGAAGTTTACATAAAAGTGGTCGTTTCGATATAGTCGCTAAAGATATAAGTGTACTCCCCTTTTTCTCGCATCGTTGATTTGTCAAACTGGCGCGTTCTCGTAATGAGAAGGAAATTAAAAATTTGTGCTTTTTTATTAGCAAAAATTTACGTGGGTCTGTTTTCTTACATCATTCACTAAGCTAGTTTTCAACGCCTGGATAGTTATTTATGTACATTTTGCCATTTCCCTTATTCCTGTTTCAAACCAAGCACCTACTCGACGAAGTGTCATTTATCCTTCCAGTCTTCTTCGAAATCTGATTTGTACAAAAGCGCGAAACGTTTTCTTTTGAAGAGCGAAACCGACCTACCTTCGTACCACATCAAATATTCCTCCTAATAGAGGGGCCAAGCTTAGCCACAAACCCTAATCTAGGCATTGTCGAAATGTATCATATCTAATCCTCAATTCTAGCTTTGTTATACCATTCAACAAAAACATTATTGTCTGTTATCCACTTCAACATGTTCATCTGTCTTCTCAAATTGTCTATCGTTTCGTCACGCCTGTTGAACTGCCTTTTGTCCACAACACTTTTGTCTCTAGCTTTTATAGAAGTATAACACGAAATTGACGACGCTACATAGGGTGTTCGTACATCTGTCTCATTCTTTTTTAATTCCCTTTCTGTCAAGTTCAAGTCTTCAATTTGATCACTGAGACAACTGTCGCACTTTTTCAATTCATTTTCGGGTATCGTGCTTTGCCATCCACTACCATTTTTTATCCCCTTTCCGATAAAAATCGTATTATTTACAATATCAGCGTACATTTTGTGATAACTTTCCATCGGTGGCGTTAAACGAGGGTTAATAGCACATGATGCTTCCATACGTGCACGCTCTGACTCCATTTCCTGCAAATCTTTCATCTTCATAAGCTTTTCTTGGTCGACTCGTTTATTTAGAATACCACGAGCCTTTCTCTGAAGCTTTAGCTCTGTTGGATCCTCTTCTGGCACTTTCACCACAAGATTGGTGTAAGATTGTCATTTATTATTCGCCATCTATAATCATATTAACTTACCTTCACTAGCTTCCAAATTCCGCAATTTTGACTTAATAGTCTCCATATCCTTTGGTAAAGATTTGTCCAAAGGAAAACTCTGTAATTCAGACCAAAGTTTCCTTTCTTTAGTACTTTTCAAAAAACATACTTTCTCTTCGTTACTAAACACATCAGCTTCTCTACTTTGTAAAATGCTCTTAGTCTTAATCTTTTTCGAAGAAGACTTTCGCGAACTTTTCTTTGCTTGTGCAACAGACGTATCAACTTTTGATGATTGATCTTCAAATTTCTTCCCCTTCTTCTGTACAATCGGTTTCTTACTATTTTGAGTTTCAGTTTCTCCTTTTGATTTATCTACTTTCAGAAGTACTTCGTTTCCAGCTACTTTTGTGGCATCATTTGGCTTGATTTCGTCTACATCATATATTGGTCCTATACCCTTTTCAATCATTACACCGCCATGCAATGTTGGCATATATTGCACTTTCGACTTACATGTGTAACATATTTGCAGAGGAAATCGAATTTTCGAACCGTCACCGTCTTTGTCATCTAAGATTGAATTTTCAATATATCCTTCAAAGGGTAAAAATGTCCCACAATTTGGATAAGGACATTCAAACTCTGTACCTGTGATATTTTTGGATACAAGAGAATACCGCCGACGTGAAGATCTTCGGGATGTTACATCTGAAATTTCACTGACTTTGTTGAATTTTGATGAATTTGACAAAGCATTAGAATTAGATTTTTTGCGTTTTCTTTTCTCAGCCTTACTCAAAACCTTCTTTTCTACATCTTTCCTTTTTTTAGACTTTGACTCTATAATCACATCCGTTGCAACTTTGTCTAAGTCAATTTCTTTCTTTGCACTTTGTTTTTCGAAAGTCGTATTTGTGGCCTTGTTGTGTATTTCTTCTTTTGAGGTGGATAACTTCTCAGGTTTGGTAGATTTTGATAATTTCGATTCCATTTGTCGTTGAATAGGGGCTTCTACCGATGAATTTGGATCAACAGCAGAGGTGGCACGAACTTTTGTGGACGGTGGCACAAGAATAGGAGACGATACCGTCATTGTCTTGCTTTCCAACGACTTTTCGTTACTCACTGAGGAATTTGTTGTCTCTAAATTATTGTTCTTACGACCAGCAGCCTCTTTCAACGCAGCTACTTTCTTCATTTTCGCTTCTGCCTTTGATTTTTCGATTAACAACTTTTTCGAATGTTCGGCAACCTCTGCCAATTTCTCCAAGTTTGTCGACTTGCCGCTATCCAACGAACTACTCCTCAACTTGTTCCCATTCTCCTCTACATCGATTGTGATTGGAGTTTTCAACATGTCATTATAATAACGCTCTAAATTTGACAAAATAGCTGCCCCCAACGTCAAACTCAGCCCAGTCCTCAACTGAATGAATCCACCGTTATGAATTTTGGCCAATTTCAAAATTGACCTCATTTCAACCCCCTTCAAAATTTGAACAATTCTTCGCTCCGATAATTTCCCTCTCCTTTCAGACGCCGCTAACTCCGGTCGACTATTATGAAACATACTATAATGATATACCTCCACAACCTCTTCGTCAACTTTATCATTGGAACTGTCTCCCCCATTACCATTACCATTACCACTGCTACTGCTACTGCTACTCCCTTTACAACAAACCGCTACCCCGCTCATACATGCAAACTGAATTTCATAAGATCTCTGCAACAAAATTGGAAAAAGTCTACCTTGATGCTCCACAAGAGGTCCAATGCAATGCGTAGCACTAGTGCACATGGTCAAATGAGCATCTAACAGGGCCGTGCTTTGATGCAGTGCAGTGTTTTCGATAGATGTCAATTTACAGTTACCAGTACCATTCATCATGACCGTTCCATCTTCGTGTGTGGACGGCGGCGGATCGTCGCTATCCTTTGTGCTGCTGCTCATATCTTACGGCGGTGTGTTTGTTGGTTTGTTTAGAGGATTGTGCTGGTTGTATTGGTTCTTTAGAGAGAAGAGAAGAGGTAGATAAGTAGTGATATTCAGGATGGATGCATTTGGGTTTTGGGTTAGGTGTTTGGTTGTTGTCGAGCGCCGGTACAAAACATGAAGATCGCAATGGTTGGTAGCTAAAATATAATAGTTTACGTTATTGCAGGACTTTTGAAAATCATGGTAGGGGGATAGGAGATATGAGAGATCATGAGATCTATACTACATCATTTGTATTTTGTATAACATGCATCAGAGTGTGTCTAAAAGGAAAAATGGAACTTTGAAGTGTAGGAGGTAGGAGAAAGAGGAATCCATTCACGATTGTAAACGCCGCAAAGTCGAGGAACCTCCTAGCTTTTCTTGTATTGAGACACTCATTCCAATGCTATTGAACAATAATCTTACGATAAAAATATCGAATTCTTGCACCCGACAATGGCAAACAATCTTGCAACACTCGTATATTTCGATTTGATCACAGCCATCGTAGTTGGTGTGTTGGTGGGTTCTCTAATAACCGTAAATTGAAGTTATGTACATTTGTTACATAAGAAAATAGGAGGATGGTCATAAAATGAAAATTCAATTGCATAACCACAGAAGACGTACTTTACTGCATTGCGTAAGTATAACATTTCCGTGGTTTCGGACCATAGATGTACAATTATATATGAAGTGTCAGGTTCTTAAATGAGTAATCAATTTGTATGACACTTTTCTCTATTTGATCACAATCATCGATGCTGGTTGATGGATCCAAGGCCTCGAAGTTGTTGAACAAGAGAATAACAACAAGAAGATATCAAAAGATACAATTGTATTTCAGCATGATTCAAACAAAAATTTTACTGATCAAAACAAGTCTCTGTCTCGTTAGATTCATCATTCAATAACAACGGCTAATAATTTCTTTTTTGACCAACGTACGTATGAAATCCAAACAATCGTTTTCTACAATTCCTTCAATCAAAGACATTATAACGGTCTAGCTAGCTGTTAAACATTTTGTCGACTCTCGAAGTTCCCAATTTATTTTGAGATTAGTTGAAGAAGAGAGACTTTCGTGTGCTCTGCATCATTTCCATGAAGCTCAAAGCTATGTCCAGGTGCGATTCTATTTCTCTTGAACGTTGACTTCATGAAAAGTCTTACGAGAAGCTTTTTCCAATCATCGTCAACGCATGATTCTTCATAATAATTATAAATTGTTGCATTATCAAGATCACCTGAAACTTTTGCAACAAGAATTCGAATATCGTCATCGGTAGCTTTAGTACCAATGGCCCTCTCATTCACCCAACCTATCGGATTCCCTCCGTTGTTATGTAAGAAATACATCCCATTATGTCTCCATTTGGTTCGCCTCTTCGAATTTCCATCGACTTGCATGATTATAGAAGTCTGAACATCCAGCAGGAGCACCAAACAAAATAATGAGCGTCAAAACTATGTGTAAATGAGAAAGAAATCGAAATCGTAAGAGACGGATTACCTTTGGTAGACCTAAAACAAATACAACGCGAGCGCTGTCGCTATATTCCAATAAAGGAAGAGCTCCAACAGGAAAACTCATGCTATACAAGGTCACAACTAGTCCGGTGTTCATGTCCTCCTCTCGACGAATGAGTTTTCTTTCTTGGTGCCGGCTGTTGACTGCATTATTCCTTGAAGAACGATATTTATCGAAAGCTTCTTCAACGGCAGATTTCACCGGAGGGCCATTCCCAAGGCCTCCAATACCGCATTCGTCGCAATCGCAATCCTGTTCAGAAAAAGTCATGCTTTCCACAAAATTGTTCATGTCACCAGCCATTTTTTTTAATCAGTTTGCTTTTATTTTATTAACTTCTACTATTGTACCAGGTATAAATTACTTTGTAGTTTGTGCAGCAACGTCAAAACCACTTTGGACGCAAAATGTTTTTTTTTCAAATTCCGATTTAAACGAGAATCAGATAGATACACGAAAGTTTATTTTTTTAATCTACCGGTATATGCTTTTATTTTGTTAACTTCTACTATTGTACCAGATTATTGTTGAGTAAAATAATCCGATGAAACAAAAGAATTAACTTCATATCATGTTCCTTATTTATTCTAACAATTTCGTTAAAGAATTTCTCGTCATGTCAAGAATTCTTTTCTTTTTCTCTAGCTAGTTTCGAGATTCGACACGTCACTTCCTGTCACCGGAATAAAATCAAATCTTGGGAATTGTTTTGAAGTCACCAAAGTTAAAAATTAGTCAGTGAAGCCGAGTCGTGCGACACTCTAAGTCAATATGTATACCCCAAACACAGTTCAAACAAGGGTCAAGCTCTCTCCGTAGAATAATATCACACGCGTACATGACCATTCAATGCACTGTTAAAGAAGCGTTGGCACGAATAGAATATACATAAATGACTACGCGAACTTTTATTGAAATTACTACTCAAGTACGAGGAAAGAAGATCTTACGTATGTCATAAAAGATTCTTTGGACATTCCCTTCGAATATGGAACAACGCGACAACCACAATCAATGAAAATAGAATGAATAGCTAAAATAGTAAAATAATCACTTAAAATAAAGGAACTTCTCCTACGTAAAGGGAATACTCAACGTGATAAGAAACCCAACGCATTTCTCGAAGATTCCTTGGAAGGGCTTAAAACCTTTTCGGACAGAAGGAAGAGCCTTTCAATACGCGCGCCCAGATCTGAGCCGCTCGTTTACTAATGTGATCCCCTTGGTCCGATTTGTCTTCCAACATAGAAAACAGATCCTGTATCATCAAGGAACACGCAATCCAACGCGAAACGCGAGTGCAAAAGAAAAAAAGCTCAAACAATGGAGGGGTCGTCTTCTGGATCTTCGGTCACCACTAAGGACCAGGGTGGCAATGCGCCATCCGGCTTCGTATTAAAACTGTTTCAGATGGTCAATGGTGCTCCTGACGAAGTAATTTCGGTAAGTTGGAAAAATTACCAAAGTAAGATTCTTTCGAAAGAGGGGAACAAGTTTGCAATGATGTTCCTGTCCCGATAACGCACAGTGAATTTTTGATAATATCGATTTGGTAATTATCTACGACTGCAACACGAGCACAACAATCAACACGAATTGTTTAAGGATGGGGTGTACGAATTTGCTCGAAAGGGAAAAAACCGAATTTCAATTGTCATCGAAAATGTTCCATGAGAAGAAGGAAGTCGTGTTATGAACAAACTTCCACGTTACACCAAAAACTTCTTTACATCCAATTTCTCGGATTGCATTCCACACACCGTCCACCACGCTTACCTACGTATTAAATGTGGTCCTTATTTTGATTATTTGGATGAACATTTTTCAATTGAAGGACGTTTTCGTTCACACCGAAGAATTCGTCATAGTTGGAGGCTCTCATTTTTCGACAGTCATCGGCATAACTTTCCCCCTCCCAACACATGTACCGTATGTTGCACGTCAAATCATATCTTGTGATTGGCCAGAAGTCACCATGTTGCATCATTTCTGCGAACTTTGAAGATATTTCAGCTAACTTAGCCTTTTCCCTTTTCAAACAGTGGCTTCAGAACGGAGATGCATTCCGCATTAGCGATTTGGAGAAGTTGGAGGCTGAAACTTTGCCAGCATACTTTCGCCACAATCGCTTTCAATCCCTTGTACGGCAGCTGAACTTCTACAACTTCAGAAAAGTTAACCGTGAGCGAACATTTTGGGTTTATCGCCATCCTCTTTTCCATAGAGATAAACCACAAAATTTGCACCTCTTGAGACGTCGTACGTGTCCAGGAGTTGATGGTCGTAAACATAAACCAGATTATGACATTCAAACATTGGAATCGAGAGAGAATCTTGAATTTCCTGGGCAAGCAGATTTGGTTGGTGATGTCGGGAGGGAAACGCTTAGAACTGCAAAGCCTCGTCCGAAGCGCAGTGCAGCAAAACGTGTCAAGGTTTCCAAGAAACAGATTGAGGAAGAAAGCGTTTCAGGGTTGGATAGCGACGATCTATCAACTGATGATAACAGTAGCCGATCCAGGAGAGAAATCCGGGATATAGTGGAAGCTTCACATCTTGTTATTAGCAGTAAATCAACGTCATCTACGAAGAAGAAACAGGAGGAAGATTCTTTATCTGAGAAGGAGCTAGCGAAACGAGCACGTACTGAACGTCATGAACAATCAATTATGGTATCTCATGTTGCTCAGCGCCTAGAGGAGTTCGCAAAACGTGCAGAGGGAGAATCGGGTAACGGAGGGAGACGTGGTAGAGCTTTTGGGCGGGGAGGTACTGTTACTCCTCCAGTTTCTAGAGCTCTCTCAGACACTATGAAATATCACGCACTTACTTATGACGACGAAAGTTCAATCACTGTTGACCCAGAAGATGAAATATTCGAAGGTCGCACTAGTCGTGTTGGTCATTCTAAAAAGAACAATATCAAATCTGATGACGATGAAGATATGGATGAGCTTGACTCCAAATGTTTCGTCACTGATGATGGCGAGAGCGACGGGGATTCATCAGGGCCATCACTTTCCGATCGTCGAAAGATTGATAAGAACAGATCTTTTGCGTCCTTAAAAAATCTCCATTTTAAGTCGTTTCTAGAAGCTCCATTAAAAGATCTAAACGTGATTGCGGAAATAACCAACATATTGCGTGTCAATAACGAGGCATTGGCTGTTGTTGCAATGTTCTGCATGGCGACCGCGCCACGAGATGAGAACATAGACAGGAAAGCTATGCAGGTTATTAGCTCCTGTTCTCAATTAGAAGATGAATTTGAGAGGTATCGATCAGCATTACGTCCTAACATTGGGAATGTCAGAGGTTTAGTAGTTTCGGAATATGTTCAAGATTTTAAGTACTTCAGCGTCAATTACTTGCAGAAGTTTTTAATTGAAAGTCAAACCCAACAAGATTGCTATGTAAGCGTCAATCAAGTAAGCGCAATCAAGCTCAGTACAAATTTATGGGCAGAAAGCTTGGTATACTGAGAATTACATGCCATCATCAAGAATAACTCCCAGTCAGCACCTGGCCGTTCTCAGATTAGAGAAGAAACTAGCGGAACTATTTAAAGCTTTGAGGCTTGAAATAAATGGATGTTAACAGCAAATCTAAAGAAATAAATATGGCTAGAGGTCATAATATCATTCATGATCCAGCGGCACATTCTGCAGATATACAGACCTTCGCTGCGGTATGCCTTCACTAAAGTGATTACGCTGTTAAAACTAAACGCTATGCTAGCTAGATACTTCTTAAATTAAAGTATTTGCTATAATTAGATGTGCAATGGTAATGCCTCTGGGGTGCTTAGGCACATCCTATCAGTTACCACGATGTATGAATATAAATATAATATATACCTTGATATGTGACCAAAAGAAGTCAAATCTAAATGCTTAACGAATATTGGAACATACTATCTACCTCATCCTCAACTGACTCTATTGTATTAATGACTCTTTTTTCAACGTTTGCTAACTTTTTGTTGTGCACAACATAGGCTTTCATCAAACCTTTACTCATTAGATAAGCCATATGATTTACCCATTTATCACAAGTTGCCTTCCAATCAACGTTCATACTCCAGATATTTATCCCTTCTAAGACTTCTTCCAACCTTTTACATAAAGCTTTTTCACATTCGAGCTTAGATATATCTATAAGCCAAGCGAAACGTGACATTAGAACTTGTACCCCGTTGACGTCAAAGGGGCATCTCAAGTTTGCGGGTTGCAATCCCACGAATACACCCTCTTCCTCCCCTTCATCATTCATTCTCATGGCAGGTTTGCTGAATAATACGAAATAGGACAGTAACAAAATATCAAACCAACAATTCATTTGAGCGATAGGTACAGAGGATTCAATTTCTCTACCATCAGGCAATCGAAAAGGATGCGAACGATTGCTCAAGCATACACTAATGTGCTGTGCAAGTTTCGCATAATCATCATTTGATACAGACGATGCTATACCATAAGCATGTTCAACAAGAAGGAAAGCAGTGGTCACTTCTGCGTCTAATTTTACGGAAGGGTCACCATCAGATGCATTAATAGCTTCGTAGTTCTCCATTGCCGTTATTACCTTTTCGGATTTGACTAAACAGGCCTGCAACGTTAGCTCAATTGCTTCCTTTCGATTATAAAATGAGATTTTATCAATGGCAACCCTAGGTATGTCTGCTCCAATTAGGTGTTCAATCCTCCACTCCTTATCTAGCAGAAAAAAGAGGACAGCAGCACGAATTGACGATGATGCTAGTGATAAGAAACGAACAGCAACTTTGTTCTGACAGTCACTTTTTGCTTTACACGAATACTTAATTGATAGTTTATGAAACATAGAAGCCGCCTGAAATTCCTTTGATGCACCTTGAAGTAACCAGAATGTGCACCCTACCGACGACTCTTCCCCATCATTTGATTCGTACGCACTTGCACGTGAGTCGCACAGCTTTTTCTGAATTTCGGTTAAAAGATGCAAAACCCTTTGTGCTGGCTTCCATTCAAATAATTTCACGTCAAGAGTTGACATGCGATCAACCTCGTTATTTATAACGTTTAAAATTTCTCCTGTAGCGTAATCACTCCTTGGCAAATAATTGCTCAGGTAGTCCAACAAAAGGGACACACATCGAATCGACGGAATCTTTTTAAGCGATGATGGTATACCAGCAGTTTGAAAAAGAAGTAATCGAGCGACAATTTTCATGGCCATAAAATCATCACTAGATAAGTATTGGTCCTTGGTTGCTCCCGCAGCGGACATAAGAAGTTCCCTATGAAGATTCACATTAGCAGAGCTTCCTCTCGCAGCTCCGGATAGATATAGTAAATCGCACCACAACGCGAGCAATGTTTGATTCAGAGCAGATAATTTGGTATTGTTTGATTTTGATGGGACGACTGAGTGTAAGGCAGTGAGAGTTGTACATGCATCAAAACGCATGATATCGACAATGCAATCAAAAACTAATTGCTTGACTTGTGCGATTCCGCTTATTGGTGTTCCTTCTTCATACATATCTAGATGAAATTTTGCGCGTGATGCAATATCTTGAGGTGGAATTGTTGGATTTTTGAACAAAATTTCATTCAATAGTGCTTCTGACCAGTCACTAAACGAATCAGATGGTGCCTTGCCAGCCAAAACTTGCAAAATGCAGGATTTTATTTGAGGAACTTCTCTTGTTAAAACCTTTAAACCACTTTCATTGTCATATCTTGAATTTCTGCCCATTGACATCTGAGAAACATGCACAGACCAAGCATTCCATCTAGATTTCGCCAAATTCACGCTCAACTCGTCTTCCCATTCTCGCCATATTTCATCCTTATCCTGGACTCCACCATTTAAGATATTGACATTTCCTATAACCTCATCTGACTTCGCCAAATCTAAATCTTGATTTTCATCTTGACGTGAACATCCACCAGGTAGAGGCGCCCCTTCCAAAATACTATGCAACTCCTCAAAACCTTGCGCAAATTCATGCGAGGAAAACAACGAATGACGCGTGAGCATTTCCCAAACATGCTGCGTATACCCACGAACGCAAAGTCTACGAATAGCCCTCCAATATGGGCTTAGCCTCATTCCATTATCGGTCATTTCGCCATCGCTCGGATCCCAATGTTCCGGCTCCCCATAATCCCCATTCATAACTTTCTCAAACTCTTCTACCCCTCCGTCAAATTCTTCTACTTCCACGTAAACCTCACTAATAAAATTTGTACGCAAAAATCTCACACAATCCGCGACAACTGCCGGTGAAGAAGAGTCTTTGAGCAAAAAACATTCCGACGCCTCCATCACCGTATTTATAATGGTCAACATATCCATACTCCAACTATCCTCAACAGTACCATCCCCATCAGAGTGCTCGAGCAAGTAATCATTCACAATCGATCGGTATCGCCTACTAACACCTACGAAATCCTTCATCTCGTCTTCTCCATGGGCATCGAGCAAGTCCACGATTACGCTGACTTCTACCGAAGGACCGTTGCATTCTTCTGCGGCGTCACTTGCGAATAAGTTCGATCCATCGTTGGTCGATACTTTTGCCATTTTTGATTACCGCGTTTGTATAAATAAAGTTGAAGCGTTTCTAAATCCGTAGTAAATTAAATTCGATATGAGCATGAGCATGAGCCGGCGCCTTCTGCCTAGAATGTGATCAGCGTATTTATTAAATACTGCTAATTTATATTAGAGAGAAACCCTTTCTAGATTTCTACTGATATCTGATATCTGATATCTGATATCTGATA
>Ga0115008_10001183_pt1 | contig 20781 bp, 16 predicted proteins | sample FraStrMetagenome_FD_87164 | JGI IMG/M metagenome (GOLD analysis project Ga0115008, IMG submission 87164) | Marine eukaryotic phytoplankton communities from Arctic Ocean - Fram Strait ARC3M Metagenome | ecosystem: Environmental > Aquatic > Marine > Oceanic | place: Fram Strait | collected...
AAATTTGAAAATTTACTTATTGCATTTTCAATAAATCAACATCGTCATTTATTCTCCATTGTACAATGTTTTTTTTTTTTTTGTAGATGGAAAAAGTAAGATGGGGAGGTACAAATTTGAAAATTTACTTATTGCATTTTTGATAAGTAGACAGCGAAAAAGAATGTCATCAAAAAATCAGCCAGAGTGTGCTTTTTACAAAAAAAATCGGCCAGAGTGTGCTTTTTCTCTAAATAATACTTCGAAGTAGTACTTATCGAGGTTCCAATATTACATCTTGCGTTTGTGGTCCAAATGTGGCAGAACAGTGGCGTGCCATGTGGCAGAAGCCTCTGTCATTTTGCTAAATTTGATCAAGTGGCACGTCAGTGGCAGTGCCACTTTCGAAAAGGTCTGCCTATCACCCTAGTAGGTCCAAGCTCCAAGTCTCCAATATCCAAGACTTTGAGAGTTCGCATTCTCGCATCGGTACATGCACATTTGTACATACAAATGTGACATGCAAGAGTAGATTCAAAAATTTCAAACTTCCGAGAGAGGGAGAGTCTCCGCCTCAGGCCTCAGGCCTCGGGGGAAAAGAGAAATGACCTTCTCTTCTCAGCGCCCCCCGTCCCTTTTCTCTCTCTCTCTCCCTATCACTCTTTGATTAAAAAATCGAGAACATTTACGCTGGCAAGGGTGAGGCATCAAACGTTCCTAGAAACAAGGTGAACTGCTCACTTTCGCTGTTCGTTGAGTGATCTCATATTATTATATATTGGTTGCCCTAAAAGAAAAAAGAAATTTTTTCGGTTGGGATTGGATTTGAGATATAGAAGAAAGTGTGGGACTTTTTTGCTGGAAGAGCTGTCAAATGTTAGATAAGACGGAGGAAGATCGAGTTCCGCTCTTGCACACTGCAAATAATGGTAAAACTAGAGGTGAGGTTGGATTAAGCATCGATGATGATGAAGAAGAAGAAGAAACGTTTCATGATTACGGGAGCTTTGTCAAAGACGAACGTAATCAACCTTCGCTGAAAGGGAAGGAAGGAAATGAGGGCCTAGTCGCACGTCTTTGTTCGTGGCTGTCATCCTCATACTCGCTGCTCACGTTTGGCTGGTTGAATGAAATGTTCGTCGTAGGAAATTCGGTGGACCAGTTATCACCGAGCGATTTGAAATCGATCGACCTTCCAGAAAACGCTCGTACTGAAAATGTGACAGCGAAATTCAACAGCTGTTGGGAAGATGAGTTGTTTCAATACCCAAATAATCCGTCTTTGGGGAGAGCTTTAGCTCGTGCGTTTGGAAAAGAATTTTTAAATGCTGGATTCTATAAGCTGATGCACGATCTTTTGATTTTTGTTGGGCCTATTGTATTAAACCATCTTATTGAGTTTTTTGGAACTGCAGAAGCACCCCTATCACGTGGATTATGGCTTACTTTTGCTGGTATGTAGAAACGTGCAATGATTATGCGATGATTTTATGTATGGTTAATAAATGACTTAATTGTTTCTGTTAACGTATTTTCTGATAGTAACAATGAGCCAGTTGATAATGTCGCTTTGCCTGAGACAATATTTTCACCGATGCTTTCAAACGGGCTTGCAACTCCGGACCGCGGTTGTCGCAGCCGTTTATGAGAAGTCTCTGACGCTAGCTATATCGGAAAGACAGATAAGGAGTTCCGGCGAAATTACGAATTTAATGAGTGTCGATGCACAGAGATTACAGGTAAATTTCTCATTGATTTTGATTATTTTTCTTGACGTGCTACTTTACAAATTTCTAACAAATGTGAGCTTATGCGTAGGATTTAACATCGTACCTACATGCAGTTTGGTATTCCTTTTTGCAGATTGGCTTGGCAATATCTTTTTTGTGGAATTATCTTGGGCCATCATGTTTGGGTGGAGTCGCGATTATTGTGATTATGATTCCTGTAAGCAAAAATGTTGCAGGTTACCAAAGTCGCATACAGAAAGATCTGATGGAAAAGAAAGATAGCAGGGTTGATTTAAACAATGAAGTAATCAGTTGTATGAAAATAATCAAACTACAAGGTACGTCCTCTCTACTTTACATTCTATATCTATCAAGTAAATGATTAAAATATGTAATTGTCTTGATTTTGGTAAAAGCATGGGAAGCTCCATTTCAAGAACGAATCAAAGCGCTGCGTGAAGTTGAGCTTGAAAGACTTTTAAATTATATTGTATTTAATACCGGCACCATTACCCTTTGGTCAACTGTTCCCCTTCTAGTGGGTTTGGGAACTTTCGCAACGTACATCATTATGGGTAACTCGTTAGATGTAGCTAAGGCATTGACGGCGTTGGCATTGTTTGATATATTGCGTTTTCCTTTGTTTATGTTGCCAAGAATTATTAACAATATCATCGAAGCCCAAATATCTTCCAAGCGAGTTCGGGACTTTCTTATCGCAAAGGACCATAAATATATTAGTCCGGGCAACATCTCAAAAGGTGAAATTAGCATCGAATGCGCTTCCTTTGTGTATGATAATAGAAAACCAAATGAGATCACGGACTCCAATTGGGAATTACTTTTAATGAAAGCTCAATATCTTGACGTTGAAGCACGATTAAGGCAACTAGAAAGTGGAAATGCAAAGTTGGTCGATAAAAGTTTGCAAACAAGCACCAGTATACTTTCGCTACGCAGAATAGATTTTTTTTCTTCTTCTGAGCTGATCGCTGTTGTTGGTTCAGTTGGTTCTGGCAAATCGACATTGATAAATAGTATATTAGGTGCGAGCATTTATTGCGTTCTATTTGTTAACTTACACCCAACTATTTATCGCGAATATTGAACTTGTTTCTCAGGTGAAGTTCGGGGCATTAATGGCAGTGTTAAGGTGAACGGTCGCATCGCGTATTGTGCACAGACACCGTTTATCATGAATGACACATTAAAGGCAAATGTGTTATTTGGTAACGGCGATGGTCCCGTTGATGAGGAGAGGTACAAAAGAGCTATTGCTGCATCTGCTCTTGAACATGACCTTCATCTTCTTCCAGGTGGCGACAAGTGTGAAATTGGCGAAAAGGGAGTTACCCTTAGTGGAGGGCAGAAAGCTCGAGTCTCGCTAGCACGCGCACTTTACGACAGAGCGGAAATAATTCTGTTGGATGATCCCCTTGCTGCTGTTGATGCACATGTCGGTAGGCACCTGTTTCAAAAGTGTATTGTAAATGAACTGCTATATGGCGGCGAGGTGAGTTCGAATGAAAACAACGTTCGAAATAGATCTATCTAATTTCTATAAACTTCACGACTGTAGAAAAATAACGACAATGCCAGAAAAAGAACGGTCATCTTGGTTACGAATGCTCTTCAATATCTCTCGAGTCCTCATGTCAGTAAAATCATAGTGCTTGACGAAGGTTCCATAAAAGAAGGTAAAGCTGTTTCTAACTTTCGTAATATTCGTGTCAATACGAGTTAACCCTACTGTGTTGTATTTGCCTTAGCCGGTACATACGCTGATCTTATGAAAAATGAGAAATCTCTGTTTTTTTCCTACGTTCAGACAATGGCGGATACCTCTTCTAATGCTGAGAAACAGTCAACGTCCAATATTATATCTCTTGTAAGAGAAATGTCCATTTCTGCTATGGATACGCTTTTGGGAAATGATAACTCGGCAAAAAAAGTAACTGGAGCCAAAATAGACGAGAACGACAATATAATCGATTTTGTTGAGCCGTCGAAATTGATGACCGACGAAATGCAAGAACGTGAAATCGGTGCTGTTGGTTTTGAAGTTTATCTTTCATGGGCGAAAGCTGCTGGAGGCGTTTGGGTCGGTGTCGTTATGGTCCTATTTTATGTATCAGTCGAAGGAATTAACGTTTTATCAAAGTGGTGGTTAGCGTATTGGTCAGAACATGGAAATGATACAACTTCGCAAGTCAGATTTTTACTCATATATGGTCTCATAAACATCACTGGTGTTATATGCATATTTTTTCGGATTCTTTTTATACTTGTGGCGGGCTTAAGAGCTTCGAGAAAGGTAAAGTTGTTTCTCTAACATTTTACGCAGTTTTACACCACTTACTCATCCATAAATTATATCCTCTAGATTTTTGATGATTTGTTAAATTCAATTCTAAAAGCGCCACAATCCTTTTTCGACACAACTCCCCTGGGTAGAATTGTAAATCGATTCTCTAAGGACATTTACGTCGTTGACGAAAAGTTACCAGATACCTTACGATCTTATCTTGCTACTATGACGACAGTTCTTGGAACAATCGTTGTGATATGCAGTGTGACGCCTGTGTTCATTATTAGTTTATTTCCAACGTTTATGTTTTATTTGTCGCAACAACGCTACTTTTCAAAGACGTATAGAGAAATAAAAAGAATTGATTCTGTTGCGCGAAGCCCAATATACGCTTTATTTAGCGAGACACTCGATGGTGTTGCTACAATTCGCGCATTTTTTGCTTCAGAATTTCTCCGCAAACGGATGAAACGTTTATTGAACGAACAACAATTGGCATATTATCTAACCTTTAGTAGTCAGTGTTGGCTTGCAGTCCGATTGGAACTTGCTGGAACATTTATTGTTTCGTGTGCGTGTTTAGCTACCGTCCTCGAGCATAAAGAAAGAGGAGGTGACGATACTTTCGCAGGATTTGCAGGGCTAAGTATATCGTTTGCATTATCAGGCAAGTCTAACTACTTACATTTTATTGTCGTTGTCATTGTCGTTGTACTAATTTCCAATAAATATGATTTATTAGTTACTCAGTCACTAAATTGGACGGTAAGAATGGCAGCGGATCTAGAGGCAGCCATGATCGCTGTCGAGAGGATAAATCAGTACAATAGAATTAAGAGCGAAGCACCTAGATATACTCACAAGGACGTTGAAAAATTGTCCTTGATGTGGCCTAGAGATGGAGCAATATCTTTTGAACAAGTCAAAATGAAATATCGTCATAATTTACCCTTTGTATTAAAAGGGCTCGACATTAGGATTCCTGCAGGCAGTAAAGTTGGGGTTGTCGGTAGGACAGGAGCTGGAAAGAGTACTTTATCGATTGCATTATTAAGGATATGCGAACTCGACTCTGGAGCGATATTTATAGACGGGGTCAATATCAAGGATTTAGGGCTTCAGAAATTGCGCTCAGCTATTTCAATCATACCTCAGGATCCGGTGCTATTCTCTGGATCTGTTCGAACCAATCTGGACCCATTCAATTCATATGAAGATGGTAGGCTACTTGATGTATTGAATCGGGTTGGATTATTCAACCAGGGTGGTGACTCCACTTCTGTCGTTACTTCCTTGAGTGATCCAGTATTTGAAGGAGGGACCAACTTCTCAGTCGGCCAGAAGCAATTACTTGTAATTGCCAGAGCTCTCTTGCAAGAGGGAAAAATTGTCGTGATGGATGAAGGTAAGTGTCTTATTGTCGCGATTGTAACGTTTTTGAATTTTTGCTCATGTGTGATCTTCTCTTAAATTTAAAAGCTACTGCCGCTGTTGATGCAGAAACCGATCAAAAGTTGCAACTTATTATGAAAAAAGAATTTCATAATTCTACATGTATTACGATTGCTCACAGACTTAATACTATAATGGATAGCGATCTAATTTTATGCATGGATGATGGCAAGTCGGCACAATTTGGAAGACCTGCTGACTTGCTTAAGGCCGGTGGTCTTTTCAAGGATTTGGTTGATGCTTGGGAAGAAGATGAAAGTAATTGAAAGTAATTTAATAAGGGTAAAACTTGTTAACCAATTTTCCAAATGACCGATTACTCAAACTTTAAGATTGCATTACCTTTTTTTGCAAATTTCCGACCCCACTTGATGAATTCTTATCTATTCCGACACTTATTTAATTGGGATAAGACAGAGTTGGAGAAGGTATCCTGCGTGTGTTGCCTTCTCAACACGTTTGTGCATACATCTTGAGAAAACGTCCTTATTATTTGACGTGATATGGTGATGAGCAAACCCCACATTACCCCACGCAGAAACTGTTTACTGCTTCATGCACACTCAAAGTATTTTTTTAAACTGTACCCGGTATGCTTTTATTTTATTCACTTCTACTCTTGTACCAGGTATAAATTACTTTGCAGTTACAACTCATCCTTTTTATCAGTTACAGGTTGTTTTTATCTAGAAGAGAAGATTTGGGCAGTATTTGTTGATGTGACAGTTCACGATCATACCCCTGAAAATCCAATCAGAAAACTTCTCCTGATGAAACTGATTTTGAAAAGAGCAAGTAAATTGGACTTAATTCAGAAGAAGATTTCAATTTAGTGTACAACATTTTTAACTTAGATCGGCGACCAAAACTAACTCATCACTACCTACAAAAGATCCCCACCAAAATACTTCGATGAGGAGAAACATTCCACAAAACTATGCGTCACTTAGGACCTATCGTTGTCACTCGAGATGAAACCCTGAGGAAAATCTATAAAACCCATCGACGTTGAATTCATCTCCTGCGGTGTATCCACCATGGGTAACATCGCTAAATCAACTAAAGACGATTCTCGTGACATCGCCTTCCATGCCGGAACAGAGTTGTGCGATGAATTGTTCGCAATACTCTGTTTATCGCTTGTCACATCCGACTGCTCCGTTAGTGCTTCTGCTAGTGAAGTAGTTGATGTGCTAAAGCTTACAACACCAGGGGCACTTTCATTATCCAAACTGGCAGAAGATGTAGATCGAGTCATTCCGGGAAGTTCTAAAAGATTGGACATATTGGCAAACGAAGGCAAACCAATAAGGCTGTTGGTAGACGTAGCAGACGACAGAGGTGCTTGTGGCGATGCAGCAGGTTCAGTCTTTAGTTCATCCTTGAGAGGAACACTCATCATACTGTGGGTGATTCCTCTACCAATCTTGTAATTTACCTTTTCTGCTAACGAAGTATTTGATGCTATGTTTGAATTCGATGCTACCACACCTGATTCCAACCGTATGCGCTTGTTCGTTTCGTTTATAAAACCGAATGCAGGATGGACAGTACTAGTGACCTTCGGAGCTTGGTGAATATGGTTCAACATTTCTTTCGCTCTTCCCGAATCGTCCCTTTTCTTAGCTGCTGCTCTATCTGCTGCTCTGCTCGCGGAAGTCTTCCTCTATTGGTTGAACGACGTTCGATGTTAAGTAAGAACAAAAACGTTTCAGACGAGTTCGCACAACACCCTTAAGCTCACCTTAATAGATAGTAAACTCCTTAAATCGTTCGTGGTATCGTCGTTCACATAACTACAAGGGGACATCTTTCCTTTACCTGCGAGTTTTCTAAATCCAAAATAATTAAGTTGGCGCTGAAAGCTCGCATATTTTGAATGTCGAAAATACTTGTGCAAGACTTCTTCTTCGAGCTTTGGAGGGTCGTGTACCTCAATTCTTCCATTCACCCACTCAATAATATCTTTATTATCGTCTGTAAGCATTTTTGTAAGTTGGTATAAAAATTCTGCAACAGTATTATGGTGATGTACACCACCCAAACCATGCGTGAAGCTGCCTATACCTTTCGGATTAAGTAAGGGACCAGCAGCCAGTGCGGCACGTTGCGCTGCTACCTGTTGTTGTAGCGTAAATGGTAACATCGTTGGAATGGTCCTCGCAGCTGCTGCCGCTGCATCAGCTAGGCTCTGATTTGGTAACACTCGAAGGTTGCCAAGTACTCCCGCCTTTGTAACATCGCTGGAAGCCGCTAAAGTTGAATATTGCACCGGAGCACTTGAAGTTATTCGCAACGGTGCAACCTTTTCAGTTGGCACTGCAGATCCAGATAGGGATTGTTCTTTCAATGCATCCGAAGGATTCACCTTGGTACTGCTTTCATCTAGGTCTACCATATCTTTCACCGAACTTTTTCCAAGAACAAGAACTTTTTCTCATAAGAATTAAATCATTAAAATTATACGCCTTTTGCTTCACCTCGTCTAGCTGTCCAAGCAATGGTTCACTCAAATTATTGTTCTTTATAAATGTTTCCTCCTGCGCCGTCAAACCTGATACGCAGTCTTGCTTTACTCCCAATCAATGCCTTTCGTCACAAAACTCCCTTCCAAATCCGGGTCGTTAACATGAACAGAGTGGCAACTTAACTTTTCGAGACAATGTAATCAATCAATTCCTGTCAGATGGGACAATGTCCACGGCGTGATGATTCAAAAAGTTTTTAACTCTCTGATTTGAAAGATACCACGCACGTAAACATGTAGACTTTACGGATAACCGTTCGAAAGCTTGAGATTCCTATCGTATGCTCATCCTCATCCTCCAGCTAATTGCGTCACTTGCGTTGGTTTCAGTTCTTGTCGCTGACTTGTCTGAAATGATGTGGCATGATCAAATTTGTAACTACAAAGTAATTTATACCTGGTACAAGAGTAGAAGTTAATAAAATAAAAGCATACAGTTTAAAAAAAAATGACGTGGATTCAAACTCCCCATTCGGCTTAAATCAAATATGAAAATTGTTCTGAAAATGACTTATTCCTTCTCCTATTCCGAACTAGAATATGAAGATAATTGGCAGGATCTTACGAAATTGGCATTTGTTTAAATGTTAGAGAGTACGGATACGGTGTCCTGCTATCGCAGACTTAGAATTTGTCAATTCGTTTCTTTCGAACATCAAGTACCAAAAAATGAATGTACATGTACATTTGTACCTGTATTAATACACACACATAAAAACTAACCAATATTAGGGTGCGAACTGGTAAAGAAAAAAGGCTGTTCGTATTAACATGTTAATCGTGTGTCCCTTGTTTATGCCTTTCTCTTTAGCTACCGGTAACGAAAGAGTTGTGGGAACCATTGTTGACAGGATAGTTATTTGCCTCTTGCTTTTTGCGCAAAATTTGAGATAAATTCGAACGAGAAAAGATACGATGATTGCAGCATGACTCAGGTGTAATGATGGGATGACGATAATTAAATTTTGTGAAATGTTCGAAAATAAGAACAGAAGCTGTTGGTGGCGAAGAAATAAAGTATTTGCAAACTTTGCAACACAAATCTTCCCTTCCGCCCCCGTCTGAAAGAAGAGAACACACTGCATTTCCTTATTTTTCTAAAATCTTAAACCAATTGGCACGGCTTTATGATCCTTTGAACCTTACTATTAGGTAGGCAAGTTAAAAGTCTCTCTTTACTCCGAAAGACTTTGCTCATACTAATGCATGAAGTTTAAACCTTCATGCATCTGTTGATTGTTCCAACGCAAAACTTGAGGTTCAGGTTTTAGAGCACTCTCTACTGGTAACTTAGAAGTTGACCGAAAATCTACTCAAAGACGGCTTGGATTTTGGACTTTGGACTTTGGACTCTGTACTTTGGACCATTTTGTTCAAGATTGTGATACCGTTATCGTCGTTTCGTATGACATCCACTCTTGTAACAGTAATAGATCGCATAGTGTTTTGGGATTTTTCTCGCTGAAAAGTACGAACTCTCACTTTTGTATCCGCGCGTCCAGCTGGATTCAAGAGATGCTTCGCGATTCACGATCTCAACATCTTAACCAGAACAATGATCGGCAATCGGCACAGCACTCGCATACACCCGAACTGCCTCCACCTTCCAATCAATCGACAACATAGCATTGAATCAATATGTCTTTCTATCAACAGCAACCTGGTGCGAACACTTCGGGCATTTACCAACGTCGTAGCACAACTAATGTGCAAGAACAGCCGACAGGAACGAGCGTGTACGGACCCTACAGCGGTAATGCTCAAAAAGCTCCTAAAAGTAATAACAATTCTCAATCAGTCTCGCAGCAGCAGCAGCAGCAGCAACACCAGGAATCTCCCTACGTACAATGGGCTGGTAGTAGTACCATGAATCAGCAGCAACAGCAAATGCCTGCTGCACCACACAGTGGTAATCGCATTTCGATGGGGACGAATTCAAGTAGTATGCCCGATCAGACATCCTCCTATAATCCATCGCAACAAATCCCTGAACAACAGCAGAACGCTCAGCCTCAGTTGTGGAACCCGGCACTGTTTAATACTCTCAAGAATGATGCTGTTCAGGAAATGTTGTATGATGGAAGTCGGCAATTTATAGTAAGCGGTATGGCACGTATGGTGCCTGGGTTAGAAACATTTCTTACTTCTTTACGTCTTTACTTTGCCGTTGATAATCATTATGTATCGAAAAAAATTCAGAGAGTTTTACTTCCTTTCATGAAAAAAGATTGGAAGAGAATGGAGGGTCAGGGTCAGCATGGGAAAGGTGGATATGCCCTGCCTCGGTTTGATGAGAATGCTCCTGATCTTTACCTGCCAGTTATGTCACTCATCACCTATGTCCTGCTTTGTGCCTTTCTATTTGGATCGAAAGGAGAATTTACTCCGGAAGCATTGCCTGATATTACTCAAAGATGTTTTGTAACCCAAATCCTAGAAGTAATCTTCATATGGTTTGGGCACTATATGATGCAGGTTCCTGCGAATGCACTTGATCTTTTTTGCTTCACTGGCTATAAATACTGCGGGCTTTGTGTCAACATGATAGCAGGGTTGGCATTTGGTTACTGGTGGTTTTATGCAACGATGGTATGGACTGGAAGTGCGTCAGCATTCTTTATGTTTCGAACTATGGCTCACAACATTCCAAGAGTTACTGCATCCAACGGACCGAAGCGGGAAGTGATGGTAATCGCGTTTGCTGTCAGTCAAGGACTTGCAATGTGGTGGATCAGCCAGACTAAACTACTTGACGTTTAATATCGAAAGACACGATTTCCATCTTTTTCGAAATATGTTGCTAACACGAAGGAATGGCGTCGTTTGTGAACTTCAGTTTATTAATTTATAACATTTCTAAATTATCAGCTCGTAAACAAAACTAGCTCTATGTTATATGTTCCAAAAGATTCGTTGATTATTGGTCGGATGTCATTTTCGCCTTTTATAGCAATGACTATTAGAAGCTAAGTTTCATTCATTACAAGTACTCCAAACTCTCTATCAGATTGTTTTTACTAGTGGCATCTCGTAAACTTCCTTCTAAGTAAATGCTGTAAGACTTGATCTATTCCAAATCTGAAATAAGTTGCCATGATGATCGGTCCTGCGCATTTTTATGTAAGGATTCATAAACTGATGACAATTTCTTGAAGGTGTCATGTTTCTTATCTGGAACTGGAACAAAAAGAAAAAAACAAAAAAGTCCCTTTGATGTGTGCAACCCGTAAGAATTAACGTATATAAGCGTATTTAGTTTATGACACTTTCTCGTAATCTCGTTGTGTTGATTTTTTTTTTTAAACTGTATGCTTTTATTTTATTAACTTCTAGTGTGTTGATTTTACTGACGCGAGACTGTAAAGGGCTGCGTGCATTGGGAATTGGGATAGACAAGGAATAGGCACACTTACATTTTACATTCTTCTCGTCGTTGCAATCAAAATCATTCATCTTTCCCTGAAGCAAGAAAATGAGACTTAGTCATCTGTACAGTTTTATACTTTTCTGGCATACAGGAAATGGTTTCAGTTACCAAACATCGCTGCGTTCTCATGAGTCAGTTTCGACTTCGACGGAACTGAATTCTTCACGGCGATCGTTCATGAGTGCATCAGCGCTTGGAATTGCGACTATAATTTCAAACGCTCAAAACTCACGTGCAGAAGAAACAGCTAGTCAGGAAATTGAAGTTTATTTTGGATGTGGGTGCTTTTGGCATGTTCAGGTAAGGCGCACGTCGATATTCTTTTCAGAATCTGCTGTATTCCGATAGATCCTACTGACTCTCTGTTGGCACTTAGCACGAATTTGTTGAGGCGGAACGTAAAATTTTGGGAAGATCTGACTCTGAGATTACATCTAGAGCAGGATATGCTGGAGGGAAAAGTGGGGCGCGAGATGGGAAAGTTTGTTATCATAATGCACAAAATATCGCAGATTACGGTTCGCTTGGACATGCAGAAGTCGTGAGACTTAAGATTCCTGCAATAAAATTTTCCGAATTTGCAGAGGAATACTTCAAATTATTTGACGAAAAAGGTGCGGATATTTGTTTGTGTAGATTACCTTATTAACTGTAAAGTTCATAACATGTTGTGTTGCAGGTGATCGACCGGATCAATTTGGAGATCGTGGTTCAGAGTACCGTAATTTAGTTGGTTTACCAGGAGGCGTACAATCGGAATTTGCAAAACAATTAGTTGCATCATCAGTCAAAACTGGAGACAAGCTTGATTTTTCTAAAGGAAGGGGAAACGATCCTGATGCTCGTGCGCTTGCATTTGTTATGGACACATCCGATTATCCTTTTTTCATTGCCGAGAAATATCATCAATTTCACGACGGATTTAACTTTGGAGAAAACTATCCTAACAAATACAATGACCTTGCCAGTAAACTTGACAAGGAACATCTAATGGATGTCAATAAATGCCCAAATGGTTTATTGGGTGTTGGTGTTCTCGGAATTTAAGACATTTTAAATAGCCTTTCCACAAGCTAGAGCAATTAATCAAAATCTATTTATATAAGTAAAGTGTAGTTTTAGTTGCACTTCTATCGACATGTGTTTGTAAGATAGGAAAAACTATGAGCAAACAGGTGTTCATTTCTCTATCTTTATTTTCACTTTCTTTGCAATGGTGCCGGACGCGTCGGTTGAATTCGATTTTGCATCAGCCGATCTTTTTCGTTTCTTTTTTTCTTTCTTCTCAGCCTTTAATGCCTTTTTCTTAAGTTTTTCAGCCTTCTTGGCTAACTTCTTTTCCTTCTTTAAACGCTTTTTCCGTTGTCTTTCTGTTTCTACTGAATCTGCTTCGAAACTTTGAGACACGACCTTGTTTGGTGTAAAATCGGCTGTCTTTTTCTTTGGCGATATGTCTTCATCATTCTCTTCGTTCATGGCAGTTAAAATGCTTTCTAGCCGGGTCAAGATTTCTTCCTTCGCTAGAGATGCTCCATTGGAAGTGCCTCCATTAACATTCATGTGCGCGTCAGGATCACTTGGCTCTAAACTCTCTCTGCTTTGCTGCCCAATTTCATTTATCTGACTTACACTCATGCTTTCCTGTTGTTTATTCAGAAACTTGCTCAGAAATTTACCTGCTTTGGACACGCTGACGTGCTTGCAAGTTGATTCTATCGACTCGGCTTTCGGTAAATCTTCCATTATTATTTAAATATCAAAGTAATGCAACTAAAACCAATAATTCTCAAAATATTTATGGTCCCTCCTTTAATTCCTTTCGCTATGCCTATGCGCAGTCTTCTTTCAAAACAAGATGCGTCCCTTTTTTGAAGAACTATATTGATCGATGGACATACATAGTACAGAAAACATAATGAAGACAAACACTGTTGATGTACCGGTACAAAGGTAGAGATCGATTGGCGGACAGTTGTTGGTCTAAAACTTTCTTCCGAGACGTTAAACATGAGAAGCTGTCGACCACCAATCACACCAAAAACCAAAAATTGGGATTTTTTCACAACATGTGTGTATTAATACAAAGCAAAGCAAAATAGTACATTGAAAGAAGAGAGATGGCCACCGAACAACAGGATCTCCCAGAACAAATAGCTTGCAAAGCACAACCTCTCGGGATATCCTTCCATCCATCTCTAAATTTACTTTCTGCTGGACTGGTCGATGGATCTGTTGAACTTCACAACTATGGTAGCAACACGAAGCACCGAATAAAAGCTCTTCATCCAGGTGCCTCCTCACGCAGTACCATCTTTTTGTCAGACGATAAACTTTTGAGTGCAGGAAATGACGGGAATATTCACATATTAGATACGAATTCGATGAAAGCGCAATTGAGTTTTTCGGAAGCTCATGAGTCACCCATAAATCGAACGTTTGCAATTCACCAGAAGAATCTGATCGCCAGTGGAGACGATGAGGGTGTAGTTAAATTATGGGACGTACGATCAGGATCCTCTTGTGTCGCGTCGTTTGAAAATGCACAGTCAGATTTTATTTCAGGATTTGCGTGTAACGATGATGGAAGTACCCTTCTATCCTCATCTGGAGATTGCACCTTATGCGCTTTCGATTTGAGAGCGGCAACGACACAAAATACTGGAGACCATTCCGGTGGCATGGGCCAAAGCAACTCTTTATTTCGCCGAAGTGACGATCAAGAAGATGAACTCCTCAGTGTCGTCGTTATAAAAAATGGTAAGAAAGTGGTTTGTGGAACACAAGAAGGAATCCTTTGCGTATGGAGTTGGGGGACGTGGGGCGATCAGGGTCACAGGATGAAGGGGCATCCGCAAAGTATTGATGCGTTGTTAAAGGTTGATGAAGATACAATCATTACAGGTAGTAGTGATGGGTTGTTACGCGTTGTTCAGCTTATGCCTGATAAGTTGCTAGGCGTAATTGGGGATCATGAGGGTTTTCCATGTGAGGAACTGCGATGGAGCCACGATCGACGTATGATAGGTTCCATTAGCCACGATGAGATTGTTCGGTTATGGGACGTATCGTTTTTAACAGATGATGATGAGGAGGAGGATGAAGATGTGATGGAAACTGAAAAAGAAATTTCGAATATGGTTACCCAGAATGTGAGAAAGACGAATGTCGATGTAGGCGCTGACAGTGATGATGAATGGGAAGATGTCGATGATGATAATGATGATATGAACGGCGGAATCAGTGACGAGGACAGTGACGAAGATAGTTTCGACAAAAATCCAAAGAAAAATACACGCAAATTCATGTCAGAAAATGAAAGGTTTTTCCAAGACCTTTAACTTTGAAGAAATGCTTTTTGTTACCCATGTTATATTCATGCCCCCCTTTTTGGTGTTCATTACATGAAATTCCAGGATATGATTTCACAAATTATTCTGTATCAGAATTCCGACAGTAAATTGAATTATTTTTCATCATTGCAAGTAAGATAAATGCCAATCTTTCACGCTAGCGACTGCCAGTGAATTTAGAACTTCGTTGAAGTTGCCAACTTAACTGTGAACCTTTATCCAATAAACATACAAGACAGTCAGGATTTCCGTGAACAATGAAAATACTAGAAAAGACATAGTATGGGATGATTCACTTTCTCCGGAAAACATCTTGATGCTTTTGTCGATTTTGTCTGGGAGGTGCATCAGTGTTTAATGAACAACTTGGGATCTGGTATTTCATTTCATACCTTCTCGATTGTATGTATCATTTTGTCATTCTAATTTGGAATCAAATTACCATGTAAATAAGTTTTAAATTTGCGAAAGTTAATATTTTCGAGAAAAGGTCAATGAAAAAACACGAAGTTGCGTTCGAATCTTTAAATCTAGTTATGTAAAGATCTAAATAGTTTCTAGAGAAGGTTGAGCTCTTCAAGATCAAACTTACTCTCAGGCTCGTAGTTTGGACACTCACTTCTTCCAAGAACTCTTTCTTTATCCAATAAACCTGCAAGGTTGTTGTAGTTGAACGGATAATTTTCTCCATAGTCATTTCCATCATGAAATTGATTGTATTTCTCGGCGATGAAGAAGGGGAATTCTACGCTATCCATAACAAAGGCCCTTGCTCGAGTATCCGGGTCATCACCTTGACCACGTGAAAGACCAAACCTCTCTCCAGATTCTTTTGCAGCAGCTACAAGCCTACTAACGAAGTATTCAGATGTTACCCCTCCCGGGAAACCAACAAGATTTCGAAGTTCCTCTCCTTCTTCTACGAATTGATCTTCCCTGTCACCTATTCGATTGAAAAGTTTGAAGTATACTGTCGCGAAATCAAAATAATGTTTCTTGGGAATCTTTACAGACACGACTTCCGCATGTCCTAAGGATCGAAAGTCAGAAATCGATGCACTATTTCTGTAACAAACTTTTCCGTCTTTCGACCCAGCCTTTCCTCCAGCATAGCCCGTCCTGGCAGTAAGCTCTAAGTCTGATCTTCCCAAAATGTCTCTTTCTGCTTGAACGAAGATGTGCTAATGTACAGAGGTTAAAGAATAAGAATAGGAATAAGACCGCTCATTAAATAATCAGTAGCGAACCTCAAGCTTTATACATTTCTCACCTGAACATGGAAAAAACTACCACATCCGAAATAAACTTCAACCAAATCTGAAGATTCATCTGGCGGGTTTTCTTCGTATACTATTGTTTGCACAGTTTCTTCGCTCACACTTTCAGTGTTCCTTGCGGCTGACTGAAGCGATTCCTCCTCACCTACTTCTGAGACTGTTGGAAATATTGCATTTTCCTCATCCATTTCAGCATTTGATTGAAAAGGAAATAATGCTGCAAAAGCTATACCTGGAATATTCGTATATATAAAAGACCTACGACTCGAAAAAAGAAGGTCATGATTTTTTTGAGCGTTTTCGGAAACAGCTTTCATAGAATACGTTGCTTTCATCGAAGAAGCAAACCTATTTGTCGACACAAACGCTGAAGTCCTAATTATTTGCACCCCAACTAGAGCTAAACACATCAAATAAATCGGCATGTTCGAAGCTGAATTCAACAACAACAAAAATACCATCGTGTTGTAGTTAACGACTCCGCCTAAGAGACGGAATATTAATGTCTTAGTCGCTTGGACAGGCTGAATAAGCAATTGATCCCCAGTGGAAAGCAATATGGGATGATTTCTTTTAGAAATGTGTACGTAGAAAAAAAAATCGTAAAATTGGTAGATCTAGCTAGTGGACGCGCTGATACACCGAGAAATACGTACAAGGGGCAAGTGGAGATCTTTTCGGATATATATATACATGTACTTCAGACGATCAAAAGATCACAAGTCGTGTCAATAACAAGTAGCTGTCACATTGTCAAAAACGATCTCTACCACTATTTTTCCATTTCGTATATGTGTATCGATACATACACACGAAATGGAAAAAGGGAGTACATGTATACTCAGAAAATTAGATTATAAAGATTTACTGTTACCATAAAACAGCAGCTCCGTTAGCTCAGTAGGCAGAGCGTCGGTCTCATAATCAAAACCGAAGAAATCCGGAGGTCGGGCGTTCGATCCGCCCATGGAGCACACTTTTGAAATTTTTTTGCACTTCCGCTTCCGCAATCAAAATACAAAAAATACAAAATAGACGACAAATACGAAAATCATGAAACCATTATTACTAATTTCATTCTTATTATTTCACAAACAACAAATAAGCATACATAAAAACGTAATTTAGCAAATCATACACAATTATACTAACATACTTTCGCATTATCTCGTTCAATCGGTTTCAAAAATCAAGGCGTCAGGTGTTCGATCTGTCCAAGGAGTACAAGTTATACTTTGTCGTGAAATAAGTCATTGATTTATGGCTCAACATAGAGCACAACGATTTTCATTCTAAACCGAGCAGTTGTTAGCCAGGAAGTTTGTTTCATTTTCCATTACCTAACTTTTCAAGATTCAATTTAGATTATGCTACGTAAAAAAGGGGTTAAATTAGGAACTATCTGTCTTTATTATATGACTCCTTCTCCTTCATCACCAAATAATTATAAAGAGACATGGGTATATCGAGAACCACAGCAAACCACAAACGCAGGGGCATAATTCTGTTTCTAGTTCAGATATTTCACGGAGGATAATAGACCGAGACACAGGTTTTGCGTACGTAACCTTGTTATTCACGTATTGACTTCATAGCTTTTATCATAACTGATAGATTCCATGTCGCCTCATAATTCCAAAATAGCACACTACATTCCTCTTTCGCTATTAAAGCAAGTTAATGAGGATAAGGCATATTATGTTATCCAATCAAAAGAAAGAAGAATCATATTGACTTTAATCTTTCGGGCTAATTTGACTCGTCCATGGCTTTGGTGACAGTATTCGTACTCTTCCTTGCTTCGTTCCGTAAACAAAGCCATGTCCTGATTCTGGGTGAAAGCGAGCTATGTTTACATCGTCGTGAAGACTCAATAGCGAAACCATGTGCTTCATTCCACCTCGCACACGAAATAAAGATGTCACTTGGTGAGGTGGCCTGTCACTAGCAGAGTCTTCATTTTCGCGCACACCGTATCCCAAAAGACAGTATTGAGTTGAAGGACTGAACTTGACGCATGTGACCCCGCTTGCACGCGATTCTTCCAAAGGACAGGCATCGAGAAGTTGTCCTAATTTATCCATCTCATCATCCAAACTGATCAGAACAACATGAGGGATTCTCCGACATTCCTTCATAAAAAGTGTCATATTCTGTGCAGTGTCCATTGGAACGGGCTTACCACTAGCCAAGCGAAGAGCAAGTTCCCTAAGTATACGCCTTCTATCAGGTGTCAATGTCGGTCTATCGTGTTCATCAGCTTCAGTCGTGTAGGCTTGTATCTCCGTGTTTGCATCCTGAGTATTTGGTAACCTTCTGGTAGGGTTATGTTTATTCAATACATCAGAAGAATACTGAGTTCTCCGGCGTTGTGGTGGCGGAGGCGGAGATAAAGCTCTTCCTGATGAACCTAACCTTGAGGAAAATGATACGTTTGTTCTGCTGCGTGAAATCTCTTGAAGAACAAATTCCTCCGTATCATTTCTCCGGCGTCCTGGAGGTGGTGGCGGCGAATTAGGCAATGACCGATCAACTGCGTGCGCGGGAGGGGATCTCGGCGTATATCCCTCATTGGTATCTGATTCTCGAACTTCACTGCCAGCTTCATCTCCGTTCTGAACGACATTATCGTTGGTAGCGTTCATAGACTCATCACGAGTATGAACTCGTCTTTGGGTTTGTTGATGATTATTAGCACGGACCTGAAGGGGTGAGTTGAGTGAAAGCGCATCGAACCTACTCATTTGCCGAGAACTTTGATGTTCCTCGTCTTGCGGTGGAGAACAATCCAGCTGTAAATTGGATTGGTCCCGTTCTCGTTCAATTCTACGTTCTCTTTCCATTGCACGTACCATGCTTATTATACATGCGTCACCGTGTGGTATCAATAATTCTGAGCAAGCAATAAGATGTTTGCCGCACGGTGAAACGTCAAATCCACCGTCGTTATAGAGGAGAGCATGATTGAGAAATCTCCTACTATTTGTCATCACTCTTTGAGCAATTGCTTCTCCCTCAGTGACGTCCAGAGAACCTGGCCCTTCTATCATGGAGCATGCCGCATCGAAATCAAAATCCCACAATTTCAGTCCAAACGTATCCCTGTTGTCGTTGGGATGACCACCACTATTCTGCCGCCTTATCAAACCACCAACGATAATTTTGTTGCCACTTGGAAGAAAACATACACAACGCAATGTATGCTCATGAGCCCACTCTGCATGAGGAGAGTCCCTGTTCATGTAGTCCCAGAGGTACATTGCATTACCACAAGCAATTGAAAGCAAACGTCCACGGGGATGAAACGACAAACTAATGATGGCATTAAATAAGCGAACCATTTTTAAACAAACACCATTTTCTGTGTCCCAAAACCTCACTTGATAACCAATACAACCAGACGCACATCTTGAGCTATCCGTCGGGTGAAACTTTACCGTCCAAGGCGTACGTGGGTGACCTTCCATACTATGTATAAGCCTGCCAGAATGACAACAAGTAATTTTTACGGTATGATCGCCATGCGTTGAAGCAAGGGTTTTTCCATCGGGCGAGAAGGCAACCGATATTGTGGACACGGTATTATTCTGCATATCCAAGTAATCCGCATTAAATCTAGTGACGCTATATGCCTCCCCAAATCTTCTAATTTCGCTCGTCAAATCGCTCATCGAAAATCTTGCACAAGCATTATCATCATACACATTTTCTCTTGTGGAACCTACTCCTTCTGTATCACCATCTACTCCGTCTACTTTTCCCGTATTACGATGAAATGTCGAATCAATGGTAGAATTAGGCGAGGACGAAAGTGGTGCATCACGGGTAACACATTTGTCAATGTTCAATAGACCACCGTTGCCTCCATTTGAGTTCTTTGGTACACCACTAGCTCCATAACAGCCAAACCTACCGGAACTTCGATCCATCAATATACGTACAATATTTCGTGTCTCGGGTTCTGGCACGCCATCTCCACCATTGTTACCCTCGCTATTGCCATATCCATGCACAATTCGAAACTTTTCATCGCTCACATCTTCTTCTTCACCGCCATTCATATTTATTCTAATTCCACTTAGAACAGATGTCTTGTTAAATCAATCCAAACACAAGATATTTTATTTAAGCGGTCAACGACTACAACGTTGACTTATTCTTGGATTCGGAAGTTTCAGTATTGATCAACTTTTCCAACGTAATAGGGTGACTTATTATATAACTTATAACCAAATATGAATATTGTAATTTTTGTTAATTTAAGGTAAAGTCAGTTAACATGTAAAAAATTAAAAAGTTTTTTTGTCAACGAGGGGGTACAGTTCTATGTACCGTAGACAGAGCAAAGCAAATCTGTTTTGGGCCAAGGATTCTGTTTCTTCGCCCTCAAAAGTTTGACAAGGTGAACTTTGAATTATTCTCTCACCTGAATCCGGTGAACATAGAAAAAGTATCGTAACTTTCTACAATATTCACATATATTCCCGAGCAAAATACGACTACTCGTACCATAAATACGCCAACGCCACCCCTATCATAGGATTGTACGTAAATTGCGCACTAATATGTTTCGATGTGAAAACGATGCGAGTAGATAGTCGTATGAGAAAGTATAATCCTCGTAACCCCAGTAGAAGAGCCGTGGAGAAGAGAGTTGCAGAGATTGAAGCTCACTATACGAGACGAGCTAAGAAGTTAGATGCCACTTTTGCAGCTGGTAACAATTCTAAT
>Ga0115008_10001184_pt1 | contig 20777 bp, 18 predicted proteins | sample FraStrMetagenome_FD_87164 | JGI IMG/M metagenome (GOLD analysis project Ga0115008, IMG submission 87164) | Marine eukaryotic phytoplankton communities from Arctic Ocean - Fram Strait ARC3M Metagenome | ecosystem: Environmental > Aquatic > Marine > Oceanic | place: Fram Strait | collected...
AATGTTGTGATGATATTGAGGTATTGTTGTGGTAATTTAGAATACAAAAATGGTAATATTGTATATATTTTTATGAAAAATCAATAAAAAACCCATTTTAATATTTTAAAATGGGTTTTTATAAAATAATTTTAGGATATTTAAAACAAAGTATCCATCTGCAAATAGTGCAAAAACTCTTTTCTAGTTTCTTTCTCTTTGAATTTTCCACCAAACTCAGAAGTTACCGTTGAGCTTTGTATATCTTTAATACCTCTAGAATTTACACACAAATGTTTTGCATCAATTACGCAGGCAACATCATCTGTTCCTAAAGCTTCTTGCAGAGCTTGGACGATTTGCATCGTTAACCGCTCTTGTACTTGAGGTCGTTTTGCAAAATACTCTACAATTCGGTTCATTTTAGACAAACCTATTACTTTACCATTAGAAATATAAGAAACGTGCGCTCTCCCAATAATTGGCAATAAATGATGCTCACAGGTAGAATACACAACGATATTCTTCTCTACCAACATTTCACCATAATTATAATTATTCTCAAAAGTAGAAGCCTTTGGCATATTTTCAGGATTCAATCCCATAAATAATTCATTTACAAAAGCTTTGGCAACTCTCTTAGGGGTTCCTTGAAGACTATCATCCTCTAGGTCCATTCCTAAAGTAAGCAATATTTCTTTTACATTTTTTTGGATTCTGTTAATTTTCTCTTCATCAGAAATATCAAATGCATCTGCCCTCAATGGATTTTGTGCGGAAGATGCTACATGGTTTTCTCCAATTTCGTCTATTCTTTCGTCATTCATTTTGCTGTTCAATTCAAACATTTCATTCTTTATTAGGTTGCAAATTTACGAGTTTACATCGTATTAATATATATATTTTATAAATTATAGTTATGACTCTATAAATTTCACCAGTTAAGAAAGGTCTTAATAATCTGGTCTTGTTGCTGTTTTATTTTAATTGCTGAACTAATTCAGCTAGAGAACAATTCGCTAGTTCACCTGAAATCATGTTTTTTAAAGAGAATACATTGTTTTCTACTTTAGAAACAACAAATTTTATATCTCTATTCGTTACATACTTCCATTGACGTTTTTGCTGCTTATTGCTTAAACCTAAATCTGGATAAAATTCAGATTTTATATTATTTTCTCGCAAACGCTTAATTGCTTTCATTATTATAAGATGTGAAGTTTCGTTAAAATTTAAGAAAATAACTTTTGGCTTTGGTAAATCATCTGTTTTGAATAACCCTAATTCTTCTAGAACCAAATAAATTCTGTCCAAACCAAAAGAAATCCCAACTCCAGAAACATCTTTTAATCCAAATATACCTGTTAAATCATCATATCTTCCACCACCACCAATAGAACCCATTTTTACTCCTTTTGGTGCAGACACTTCAAATATTGCTCCTGTGTAATAATTTAGACCTCTCGCTAGGGTTACATCTAACTCTAAACTAGCAGTTTCTAAACCAAGTTCTGCAATAGAATTTATTACAAAACGCAATTCATCTACCCCACTTTTTCCTTCACTAGAGTCAGCCAACATCTTTTCTAAAGACACTAGTTTTTCTGAATTAGAACCTGTGAAATTAAAGAGAGGTTGAACTTTAACTATTGCATCTTCAGTAATTCCTTTAGAGATCATTTCTTTTACAACACCTTCTTTACCAATTTTATCTAGCTTATCAAGAGCAACTGTAAAATCGATGAGTTTATCTTGAGCGCCAATAACCTCTGCAATCCCAGAAAGTATTTTTCTATTGTTTATTTTAATGGTTGTTCCTACAAGCCCTAATTTAGAGAAAACAGTATCATACAATTGAACAAGCTCTACTTCTTGCCATAATGACTTACTCCCAACAACATCTGCATCACATTGAAAAAATTCTCTAAAGCGGCCTTTTTGGGGTCTGTCTGCTCTCCAAACAGGTTGCACTTGATATCTTTTAAAAGGAAAAGTAATGTCGTTTTGATGCTGAACAACATATCTAGCAAAAGGAACAGTTAAGTCGTAACGCAATGCTTTTTCAGAAATTTGTGGCGTTAATTTTAAACTGTCTTTTTCTAATCGTAATTTTTCATCAGTTTTTGCTAAAAAATCTCCAGAATTTAGAATCTTAAAAATAAGTCTATCGCCTTCTTCACCATATTTTCCCATTAGAGTTGAAGCGTTTTCAAAACTCGGAGTTTCTATCGGTTGAAATCCGAAGATTTCAAAAGAAGTTTTAATGGTGTTCATAATAGACGAACGATTTGCTACTTCTATTGGTGAAAAATCTCTTGTTCCTTTTGGAATGCTTGGTTTCATCATAAACAGTGTTCAGTTATCAATGATCAGAGATCATTTTTATGTTATCAGTAATCGATTTTCAAAAATGGCACTATAGAAAACCTGTTGAACTGTGAAAGCACAAATATCGTAAAAAAGTTATACTTTCTAGAAAGTTGTAACGGTTTTATTTCTTCTTCTTAAACTATATAAGGAAGCATTTAACTCAAATCCTAACAGTAAAATTATAGCGTTTAACCACACAAATAACATTAAGATTAAAAGGGTACCAATAGAGCCATACAATTGGTTGTATTGTGCAAATTTTACAACGTAAATACCAAATAAATAAAAGGTAAACAAAGAAACTACTGTTGTTAAAATTGCACCAGCAGAGAAAAATTTTGTTTCTTTTCCTTGTGTGGTTCCATATCTAAAAAGTAAAGAAACAATTGTAAAAAGCATCACTAAAAAAAGCGCATTTTTACCCAAATAGAATAAATTTAAATCACTTGTATTTAGCCAACCTGTTTCGTCTATTTTAGACAATGCTACTTGATATAATATAAGAGAGGTTATGGTGACTATTAAGAATACAGACATTAGTAAGGAAACCCCTAAAGAAACAAAATACGCTCTAAAAACGTTTCTTACATCTGTTACATGGTAGGAGTATTCAAAACCTCCAAAAATTGCATTGACACCATTTGTCATTAAAAAAATAGAGACTATAAAACCAAAAGAAAGCAAACCTCCGTATTGATTGTTAATAATATCTACTAAAACAGTATTTACAGCTTCAAAAGTTTGGGGTGGTAAAATTTCTTTGATAAAAGAAAATAAACCGTTTTGAAAACCTTCAATTGGTATGTATGGAATTAATGTTAAAATAAAAAGCATAAATGGAAAAACGGCCATAAAAAAACTAAAAGCAATACCTCCTGCTCTAGTTGTTAAAGCGCCTTTTAAAATACCGATGCTATACATTTCTATAACATTATACAAAGACATCCCATTTAATCCTGGGACTTTAATTTTTTTTCCGAAAGCTACCAAAACATTTAGAATTGGTACTTTTTCTGGTTTATTTTCTATTTCTTTGGCCATTAATTATCCTATGATGATTTTGTAATCATTTAACAATCCTGCTATATTTTCTTTGCAATACTTCCCTCCTTTTAATTTAATATTGTTCGGGTTTATATCAAAATTAAAAGCAGTTCTAAAATCTGATTTTTCTATATTAGAGCTTTCAAAAATAGCACCTCTTAAATCACAATACGCAAAAATAGAATTCGTCAAAACTGTTTCTGTAAAGTCTACATCTTGCAAATTACAATTTAAAAATTGTGTTGAAGGAATTTTTAATTGAAAAAAAGAAGAAAAATTTAATTGACAATCCTTAAATGAAAACTGTAATAAGAAAGGATCGCATTCATTAAATTTTACACCTATCATTTTACAATTTATAAAACGAACCTCTTTAAAGGCAGAAGATTTTATAAGGGCATTGCTAAAATTACAATCGATAAAATCAGTTTCTACAAACTGAATATTTGAGGCATGTATGTTTTCGAAATTACAATTGGTAAAGGTACAATTATCATATTCTCCCTTCTTGATTTTAGTGTTACTAAAATCAATTTTCACATATTCTTTATTATCAAAATGGTTGTACATACATAAATATATTATTACTCTGCAACTAAGGTCTTACATTGCTTTTAAACTCAGGTCTAAATTATAAACGGAGTGAGTAAGGGCTCCGGAGGAAATAAAATCGACTCCACATGCTGCATATTTTTTGATGGTCTTTTCTGTAATACCACCAGAAGATTCTGTTAAACAAGCACTTCCAATTAATTGTACCGCTTTTTTTGTGTCTTCGAAATTAAAATTATCAATTAGAATTCTGTACACGCCATCATTAGAAAGAATTTCCTTGATTTCATGAATGCTTCTTGCTTCTACAATTATCTTAATATCAATATTTTTCTCTGCTAAATAGTTTTTTGTTTTGGAAATTGCTTGTGAAATACCGCCTGCAAAATCAATATGATTGTCTTTAATCATTATCATGTCATAAAGGGCAAAACGATGGTTGACTCCACCTCCTATTTTAACAGCCCATTTTTCTATTGCACGAATGCCTGGGGTTGTTTTTCTAGTATCTAAAATTTTAGTTTTTGTCCCTTTTAATAAGTCAACAAAATAGGCCGTTTTAGTTGCAATTGCTGACATTCTTTGCATCGCGTTTAAAACCAATCTTTCTGCCATTAAAATAGATTGAGAACTGCCTGAGACATGAAAAACAATATCGCCAACAACAACATTGTCCCCATCATTTATATGTATATCTACTTTTAAATTTGAATCAACATAATTAAAAACTTTTTTAGCAAAGGCAACCCCCGCAATAATACCCTTTTCTTTTACCAATAACATTGCCTTCCCTATTGAGTTGGGAGGAATACAAGACAGAGAAGTATGATCTCCAATACCTACATCTTCTCTAATTGCATTAGAAATAATGAGTTCTAATTCTTTTTCAAATAGTGCTTCTGATATCATAAGTCATTTTATTCTGTTGTAAAAATAGTAATTCGTAATTCATAATTCATAATTTTGCATCATGAAAATTAAATTACTCGCCATCGGAAAGACTGATAATACCCAATTAATTAAATTAATTGATGAATATCAAAACCGATTAAAACATTATATAAAGTTTGAATTAGAGATCATTGCTGATCTTAAAAATATAAAAAATTATAGCGAAATTCAGCAAAAAGAAAAAGAAGGAGAACTGATACTATCAAAACTCCAAAAAGTAGATCATCTGATATTGTTAGATGACAAAGGACAACACTTTACTTCAATGGAATTCTCTAAATACCTGCAAAAAAAAATGAATATGGGTCTTAAACAATTGGTATTGGTTATTGGAGGACCCTATGGCTTTTCTGAAGCCGTGTATAAAAAATCTACAGGAAAAATAGCATTGTCTAAAATGACATTTTCTCACCAAATGATTCGTTTATTTATAGTAGAGCAACTCTACAGAGGTTTTACCATTCTTAAAAATGAACCTTATCATCATGAGTAACGAATTACGCAACGGACTCTTTTTCTAATTTTTTAAATTTAAGGCACTAAAAACTTTGTAACTTTGTTTTTTTATATTTTAAACCACTATCTGCAACATTATGAAACTTGTTTTTGCAACTAACAACCCCAATAAACTAAAAGAAGTTAAAGAAATATTACCAAATACAATTGAGGTTTTAAGCTTAAAAGATATTCAATGTTTTGATGAAATTGAGGAAACTGAAACTACCTTAGAAGGGAATGCTCGGTTAAAAGCAGATTATATCACCCAAAAATTTGGATACAATTGTTTTGCTGATGATACCGGTTTAGAAGTAGAAATTTTAAAAGGAAAACCAGGAGTATACTCTGCACGTTTTGCAGGTAAACCTAGTAATTCAGAGAAAAACATGCAAAAATTATTGGCTAAATTAGAAAATAAATCAAATCGAAAAGCACAATTTAGAACTGCTGTTTCTTTAAATCTAAATGAAGAAAAATTTCTTTTTGAAGGTATTTGTAAAGGAGAAATTTTAACAAAAAAGCAAGGTGAAAAAGGTTTTGGATATGATCCTATTTTTAAACCCGAAAATCACACTACTTCTTTTGCCGAAATGTCTTCTTTAGAAAAAAATACAATTTCTCATAGAGGAATAGCTATTGAAAAATTAGTTGCTTTTTTATCTGAATACAAAAAATAAATTTCTATTTTAATAGAAATGATCATATGAAACAAAAAAACTATTCAAAACATTTTTCACTTTTATCAGTAATACTGATCGTTTTGTTTTTTCTAAACATTCGTTTTGGGTCTGTTTCGATTCCCTATAAAGACATCTTTAATATTCTCTTTGGTGGAGACATTAGCAAAGATAGTTGGGAAACAATCATTATTAATTTTAGAGTTCCTAAAGCAATTACAGCAATTTTGGTAGGTTCTGGCTTGTCTGTTTGTGGCTTATTAATGCAAACCTTATTTAGAAACCCTTTGGCAGGACCTTTTGTCTTAGGCATCTCCTCTGGAGCCAGCTTGGGTGTTGCTATCTTAATTTTAGGATCTTCTATTTTTGGTGGAGTTTTGCTAACAAGCACTCTTTCTAATTTGTCACTACCTATTGCTGCCAGTTTTGGTGCTTTTTTAGTACTATCATCAGTAATTTTTGCCGCAAATAAAGTAAGAAATACCATGTCTATTTTAATTATTGGATTGATGTTTGGTTCTTTAACATCTGCTGTGATAAGTGTTTTAGCCTACTTTAGTGAAGCAGCTCAAATTCAACAATACCTATTTTGGAGTTTTGGAAGTTTGGGTAATTTATCTTGGAATGAATTAATTGTTTTTACATGTATTTATAGTGTTGGAATTATTGGAACAATCTTCGTTATTAAGCCCTTAAATAGTTTGTTACTGGGTGAAAATTACGCAAAAAGTTTAGGGATAAATATAAAAAAAAGTAGAAATATTATTTTACTAATTACAAGTCTTTTAACAGGTGTGATTACTGCTTTTTCTGGCCCGATTGCTTTTGTAGGACTTGCAGTTCCGCACATTACAAAAATAATATTTTCGAGTTCTAATCATAAAATATTATTACCTGCTACTGCAATAATTGGGGCCATTATTTTATTAATTTGCGATTCTATTGCACAATTACCAACTAGCGAATATACACTCCCAATAAATGCCATTACCTCATTATTTGGAGCACCTGTTGTTATTTGGTTGTTGATTCGAAAAAAGAAACTTTACGTGTAAATGAAGAATTCAAAAAAAAATATTGTGCTTAAAACTGAAAAACTATCGATCGGATATCAGCAAAAAAAGAGGACAAAAATTGTAACATCAGAAATCAACTTAGAAATTAAAAAAGGAAAACTAGTTGCTATTTTAGGTAAAAACGGAATCGGAAAATCTACGTTACTAAGAACACTTTCTAAAGTTCAAAAGCCTCTTTCAGGTAAGATATTTATCAACCAAAAAAACATACAAGAACTGTCTGAAAAAGAACTTTCTACAGAGTTAAGTTTGGTATTAACAGAACGCCTCCCAGAAAGCCAACTAACTGTTTATGAATTAATTGCTCTTGGAAGACAACCCTACACAAATTGGATTGATAAACTTTGTGCTACCGATGTCGAAAAAATAGAAATAGCTATTGAGCAAACAGAAATTAAACATCTTAAAAATAGCCGTTTTCATGAGTTAAGTGATGGGCAACTTCAAAGAGTTCTCATCGCAAGAGCCTTAGCCCAGGATACCGAAATTATCATTCTAGATGAGCCAACAGCACATTTAGACATTCATCATACGATTAAAATATTTTCTTTGTTAAAAGAGCTCGTCTCAAAGACTCAAAAAACAATTATTATATCTTCTCATGAGGTTAATTTAGCAATTCAATTAGCGGATGAAATGATGCTTTTATCTTCAGATACATTTCATTTTGGTCCGCCAACTGAATTAATTAAAGCAAATGCCTTCACAACTTTATTTCCAAAAGAGCTTGTTTCATTCAATAAAACGCTAGAACAATTTGTGATAACTAAAATTTAGTGTTACCATTGTCTTAAAATTGTATAACTGTAAGGTTATCTCCTTTAAAAAATTATTTAAAATAACTTCATGAAAAAAATACTATCTATTTTTAGCTTTTCCCTTTTTCTAGCATGCAGTATTGGTCATAACATATCTAAAGAAGATAAAATAATAGATTATGCTGCTAAATTTGCAAAATCAATTACAGCAGAAAACTTAAAAACACATTTGTATATTTTTGCTTCAGATGAATTTGAGGGAAGAGACACGGGAGAAGCAGGGCAAAAAAAAGCTGTTACCTACTTAAAAGATTTTTATGTCGGTCAAAAAATACCTTCACCTATAGGAGGAAATGATTATTTTCAGGAAGTTCCTGCAGAATTTTTAAATAAAAATGCGAGAGGAGTATCACTAAAAGACTCTGAAAATGTTTTGGCATATATTCAAGGAACAGAAAAGCCTGATGAGGTTATTGTTATCTCTGCACATTTAGACCATGTTGGAAATCATGATGGTGAAATTTATAATGGTGCAGACGATGACGGCTCTGGTTCTGTAGCAATTTTAGAAATTGCTGAAGCATTTAAACAGGCGGTAAAAGAGGGAAAAGGCCCTAAAAGATCTTTACTATTTCTTCATGTTACTGGAGAAGAAAAAGGTTTATTAGGATCAAAATACTATACAGAAAATCCAATTTTTCCTCTAAAAAACACCGTGTGTAATTTAAATATTGACATGATAGGAAGAGTTGACAAAGCGCATACCATAGATTCTAATTATGTGTATTTAATTGGTTCAGATAAATTAAGTACGGAACTTCACCAAGTATCTGAAAATATAAATTCAAAATATACCAACATTAATTTAGACTATACATACAATGAAAAAGACGACCCTAATCGTTTTTACTACAGATCTGACCATTACAACTTTGCAAAAAGGAACATTCCTGTTATCTTTTATTTTAATGGTACTCACGATGATTACCATAGGCCAACAGATACTCCTGATAAAATTGAATACAATTTGTTAGCAAAAAGAACACGTTTGGTTTTTCACACTGCATGGGAAATTGCCAACAGAGAAAAAAGATTGGTAGTTGACAAAGTAGCTCCTAAAGAATTTACTTATTAAATTATAAGTTATAAGTTATATTTTTTTATTGCGCTTCTTTTTTTAACAGCTCTGGAAATTTATTTTTGAATTTATTTAATCTTGGTATAGAAACTGCTCTAACATACCCTTGATTGGGATTTCTTTTTTCATAATTCTGGTGGTAATCTTCAGCCTTAAAAAACTTAGTATGTTTGGTTATTTCTGTAACTATTTTACCAGAGTACATTTCCTGGTTTAGTTTAGTAATTATTGCTTCAATAATTTTCTTTTCATTATCGGTCGAATAAAAAGCAATAGAACGATATTGTGTTCCATAATCTGGGTGTTGACCGTTTTTAGTAGTTGGATTGTGAGAACCAAAAAACACATCTACCAAAGTTTTAAAACTTACTTTTTTAGGATTGTAATACACAGCTACAGTTTCTGCATGCCCTGTTTTTCCAGAACCAATTGTTTGATAAGTTGGTTTTAATGTATGGCCTCCTGCATAACCAGAAATAGCTTCATCTACCCCTATAACACTTTCAAAAACAGCTTCTACACACCAAAAACATCCACTTGCAAAATAAGCAACCTTCGTTTCTTTTTTAACCATATAGGCTGCTTTGGGTTGAACCTCTTTTTTTTCAGTAAAACTCAAGCAAGAGATTAATAATACTAAAAAACTTACGACACTAACAGATTTTAAAATAGTCATTTATAAAAAATTATACGGGTTAAAAAACTCAAAAATAGTGTGTTTTTCTTTCTAAAATTTACAGAACTTACACTACAAAAATAGACTATTTGAATTATATTGATATCCATAACATCGAGCGATTCTATATCTATTTACAACTTGTTTACAACTTTAGCATTTTGTTAAGAAACCCCCTTGTAAAAAATAGATGAGATGTCTACTTTTGTTAAAAAATAGAATTTAAATAATGGAGCATTTTATCGTTTCTGCGCGTAAATACCGTCCTCAAAATTTTGAGGATGTTGTTGGGCAACAAGCCATTACAAATACGCTAGAAAATGCTATCAGAAATAATCATTTAGCACAAGCATTATTGTTTACAGGCCCTCGTGGTGTTGGAAAAACTTCTTGTGCACGAATCTTGGCAAAAAACATCAATCAACAAGATGCAGAGATTTCTGCTGATGAAGATTTTGCGTTTAATATTTTTGAGTTAGATGCAGCTTCTAATAATTCAGTAGATGACATTAGAAGTTTAACGGATCAAGTTCGAATTCCACCTCAGACAGGCAAGTATAAGGTGTACATTATAGATGAAGTTCACATGCTTTCACAAGCAGCTTTCAATGCGTTTTTAAAGACATTAGAAGAGCCGCCTGCCCATGCTATTTTTATTTTAGCGACCACAGAAAAACATAAAATAATTCCGACTATTTTATCTCGTTGTCAAATTTTTGATTTTAAACGAATTGGTGTTTTAGACGCTAAAAATTATTTAAAAGTAATTTGTGGTAAAGAAAACATAACGGCAGATGACGATGCTTTGCATATAATCGCTCAAAAAGCGGATGGCGCAATGCGAGATGCTTTGTCTATTTTTGATAGAGTCGTTAGTTTTTCTGGAACCAATTTAACACGAGAAGCAGTTGCTGAAAATCTAAATGTTTTAGACTACGAAACTTATTTTAACATGACCGATTTGGTTTTAGACAATAAGATTCCGCAAGTATTAAATGCATTCAATAAAGTGTTAGGAAAAGGGTTTGAAGGACATCATTTTATAAACGGATTGGCAAGCCATTTTAGAGATTTATTAGTAGCCAAAGACAAAGAAACTTTAGTATTATTAGAGGTTGGTGATGTAGCAAAAAAGAAATATTTAACGCAGGCGACAAAAGCAACTATTTCTTTTTTAATGCAGGCTATTCATAAAGCGAATGAATGTGATTTAAATTACAGGGCTAGTAAAAATCAACGATTACTGGTAGAATTAACATTAATGCAAATTGCCTCTATCACTTTTGATGGAGAAAAAAAAAAATCAGCTAATTACATAATTCCCGCTACTTTTTTTCAAGCACTCTCTCCACCAGCTATTGAAGTACCGAAACCAATAGAAAAAAAAGGGGAAGTAATTAAAGTAAAAAAAACAGAAACGCCAAAACCGAAGTTAAAAAAAGTACCCTTTAACTCTTTAGAAAGACGAACTTCTTCTCTGTCTTTAAAGAGTATCCATCAAAAAAAAGAAGTAGAAAAATCTAATATTGAAATAAATTATGACCAGCATCCGAAAGAGGTTTTTACTGAAGAAACGCTCCAGAAACTTTGGAAAGAATATGTCGATTTATTAAATAAAAAAGGAGAAAGAAGCATGGCTTCTATTGTGGGCGCAGACTTACCGAAATTAAAAGAACAATTTAAAATTTCATTTACGGTTCCTAATAAATTGATGGAAGATCAATTTAAAAAAGGTAGACCAAAGCTATTGAACTTTTTAAGAGATAAATTAAATAACTTTGGTATTGATATTCTTGTAACGTTAAACGAAACAATAGAGAAAAAATTTGCTTACACCCCAAAGGAAAAGTATCAAAAAATGAAAGAGCTAAATCCTCTTTTAGAAAAATTACGTCAAACTTTTGAGCTAGATATGTAGCACTACTTGCCTTTCTAATTTTAATATTTAAGAGAAACTACTTATTTTATTAATGTTATAATTTTTCCTAAATAATATAATTTTAAGTTCTCTTTTGAGGTATTATTTTTTTCAAATTCTGGTAATAAGTAAATTCCTTCCTCCGTTTCTACAAATAATGGAATTGATTTTTCTTCTTTAGAAAGTAGTGCTAATATTGATTCGTAATCCTTTTGATTTGAAATCTGAAGCTCATTTATTTTAGGGTTTTCTCTATATGCTTCACTTAAATTAATATAATCATCATTGGGTGTAAAGAAAGATTCTCTTTCTTTACTTGAAGACTCAATAATCTCTTTTGAAGAAGCTAGTTTATAAGAACCTTGTTCACCAAATTTCATAGAAAAATTATTTAAAGCATGCATATTTACCGCATCACTTCCTGTTAAAGCAATTAAATACCCAACATCATTTAACTCTATATTATTTGCTAGCTCATCATCGTAAACATCTACTTTAAAAGCTTCTAAATCAGAATTTATAGCTTCCTGAATAAAGTTTTTATTAGAATCTATTAAAATAACTCTCTTGCCTTTTTCTTTTAGAAATTTAGCAATTAATCTTGCTGAATTAGAAGCTCCTACAAATAAAATAGCATCGGATTTTTTAAGAAAAACACCTACCATTTTTGCAAATAATCTTGCAGTAGTTGCGTTCAATAACACCGTACCTAAAACAATCATAAATACTAAAGGTGTAATATACTCTGCTCCTTCTACTCCTTGTTTTATAAGCTTACTCCCGAACAAAGAAGCAATTCCTGCGGCAACTATACCCCTTGGTCCAACCCAACTTATAAATAATTTTTCATTTAGTTTTAAATTAGAATTACGGGTACTTGCAAATACTGCTAAGGGTCTAATTATAAAAACAACTATGATAAAAATAGCTGCTGTCTTCCATGTATATAATAACAGTAAATCTTCAATATTAATATTTGCTGATAATAAAATAAATAAGATGGAAATTAACAGCACACTTAAAGATTCTTTGAAGTAAAGTAACTCTTTTAAATTAGCTAGTTTTCCATTTCCTAAAACCATACCCATTACAACGACTGCTAATAAACCAGATTCGTGAGCAAACATTTCAGAAAGAACAAAAACTAATAAAACTGCTGATAATGAAACTACATTTAATAAATAATGTGGTATCATTTTTTTATTGATCGAAAAAGCGAGCGCATGCGCAAAGGTAAAGCCAAAAGTTGTGCCAAAAAGTAAAATCTTACCAAACTCTATTAAAGCTGTTTTTGTAAAACCTCCACCTCCACCAACACTAATAAACTCAAAAACTAAAACAGCAACTAATGCACCTATTGGATCTATTAAAATACCCTCCCATTTTAGAACCGTAGAAATGTCTTTTTTTAATGGAATATTTCTTAAAATTGGAGTAATCACTGTAGGCCCAGTCACTATAATTAATCCTGAAAACAAGAAAGAAAGCTCCCAACCTAAATCAAAAATATAATGTGCAACAACTCCTGCTCCAAAAAAAGTAATGGCAGAACCTAAGGTTATTAACTTTGTTATTACAGGTCCAACGTTTTTAATTTCATTTCTTTTTAAAGTTAAGCCACCTTCAAAAAGTATGATACTGATAGCTAAAGAGACAAAATAATACAAACCATCTCCAGGAAAAAGTCCTTTGCTTCCGTTCCAAACAGGTTCAATCCATTTTGTTCCATCCTCGCTTAAAAATTCTGCTGCAATCGGGCCAACTAATAAACCGATTAATAGTAATGGTAAAATTGCAGGAATTTTAAATTTCCATGCAAACCATTGTGCAACGATTCCTAAAATAATAATTCCGGCTAATTCAATCATATTTAATTATGTATTTAAAAAGTAAATTTAAGAATGTTTAAGCATCATAAAAATAAAAATATTGTTTTTTTATTTCTTGTAAAGTTTCCTATATTGTGCCTATTACAAAACCTTTAAAATTCTTTTTTGCAAAAATTTAATAAAATCTTAATAGGTGTTGCATTTTCTCCAAACTTAAAACCGAATATATTTGAAGCTGTTAGACTGGCAAATATGTTTGATGCTGAATTAGTTGGAGTTCATGTTGGTACAAAATCTGACCAAAAAAAAATAGATTTAGAGGCACTTTTGTCTGAGGCAAATCCACTAAAAAAACCTTTCAAAACTATTTGGAAGGAAGGAAATCCTGTGAATGTAATTCTTCAAACGGCTACTCAAGAAAAAATAGATTTACTTATTTTAGGAGCTATTCAAAAAGAAAATTTATTAAAATACTATGTTGGATCTATTGCTAGAAAAATTACAAGAAAAGCACCTTGTTCTGTTTTACTATTAATTAAACCCTCTATAATAAGAGTAGCTTGTAAACATATTGTAGTAAATGGTTTGCAGGAAGAAAGAACTAAACAAACAATAAAAACAGCTTTTATAATTTCTGAATATTTACAATGTAATAAAATTACTATTGTAGAAGAAGTAAGTCAAGGAGAATTACATGTTAAAGTTAGTGATGACAAATCTTTGCGAAAAGCTAATATTGCAAAAGAAAGATTGAGTACAAGAGAAGACCAACGTGTAAAACACATTTTAGAAGAGATAAAAAATAAGAATATAACGGTAAAAACACAGAGCATTTTTGGAAAAAGAGGCTATTCGATAGGTCATTATGCAAAAGTAAAAAGAGCCGATCTATTAATAATGAATGCGCCTAACAAACTTGGTTTTTTTGATAGAATTTTCCCTCATGATATTGAGTACATTTTATCTGAATTACCAACGGATGTTTTAATTGTAAAATAGATGGCTAAAAAAAATACTTTTAAAACTTTTTTAAGTGATATTCCTCAGAATCTTTTTTCTGGTTTTGTTGTTTCATTAATAGCTCTTCCTCTTGGTTTAGGATTGGCTTTGGCTTCTGGTGCACCTCCTATTTCTGGAATTATTGCAGCCATAGTTGGGGGTATTGTAGTTTCTTTAATAGGTGGCTCTAACGTTACCATTACAGGGCCAGGAAATGGGTTGGTTGTTGTTATTCTTGCGGCAATAACAACTCTTGGTGACGGTGATATGCAAGAAGGTTTTTTATACACCCTAGCAGCAATTGTTATTTCTGGAATTATTATGATTATTCTTGGTTTTTTGAGAATGGGCTCTTTAGGCGATTTCTTTCCTGGTTCCGCGATTCAAGGAATGTTGGCAGCAATTGGTATTGGAATTTTCGCCAAACAGATTCACGTAATGTTTGGAAATTTAAACGCCAAAGGAAGTATTATTGACTTAGTAATTCAGGTTCCTGAAGGAATGATAAATTTAGTTAAAACAGATGATCCAAGTGTGTTTTACGCCGGATTAGTTGGTGTCATAAGTTTACTAATTATGGTTTTTTACAGTAAAATAAGAAATCGGTATTTTCAGTTAATTCCGGCTCCTATGTGGATTGTGGTTTTAAGTGTAGGAATGTATTACTATTTTGAGTTAGTTTCTTCCTCGGCATATCCAATTGATCAAAGTTTACTGATTGCTTTGCCTAAAGATATCCTATCAAATTTTGCATTTCCTAATTTTTCAAAAATATATCAACCAGACTTTTTAAATGCAGTGCTAGCCATTACCTTAATTGCTAGCATAGAAAGTTTGTTAAGCATCAAAGCTGTAGATAAATTAGACCCTTTAAAAAGAAGATCTAATGTAAATAAAGATATTCGTGCTTTGGGGTTAGCAACTGTTATTAGTGGTTTTTTAGGTGGTTTAAATGTAGTTACTGTAATCGCAAGAAGCTCTGTAAACGTAAATAATAAAGGAACAAATAGATCTGCAAACTTTTTTCATGCAGCTTTTTTAGTTGCTTTTATACTACTATTTGCAAGTGAATTACGTAAAATACCACTACCCGCTTTAGCAGCTATTTTAGTGTATACCGGTTATAAACTTGCTTCTCCAGAAAACATTAAAAAAGTATTTAGCATTGGTTCTGAGCAACTTATTATTTTTTTAATTACTTTATTTACAACGATTTCAACCAGTTTAATTACAGGAATACTTGTTGGAATTTTAATCACATTTATCATACATATCATTATTAATAAAAATATTTTGCTATTCATTAAAAACATATTAAAACCAAATGTTTTAATGTTTAAAGAAGAAGGAAAATACTATGTTAGTGTAAAGAATTTTTCAAGTTTTTTAAATTACACAAAATTAAAAGAAAAACTCGATCAGATACCTGAATCTGAAGAAGCAATTATCGACTTTTCATTGTGTGATTTTGTAGACCATTCCGTAATGGAAAATATGAATAACTATTCTGAATCGTTTACTCGAAAAGGAGGACATTTTGAAGTGATTGGTTTGGACGATTCTAAGCCTGGAAGCGAGCATCCTTTTGCATTGCGTAAGATACTTCCAAAACAAATAATTCCTAAAGAAGGTTTTTTAACAAAAAGACAAAAATCAATTCAGATGATTAGTGAAGAAATGCATTGGAAATACGATGCCTTTTCTGCCCAAGAAATGGAAGAATTACCAACCTTTGGGTATTTTAAAACACGTAAAATTAATAAAGTTTCTAATGTACTGTCTAATGAAGATTGTACCATTTTTGATATTCAATTTTCTGAAGGTGAAATGATTGCAAAGCAAGTTATTAAAGCTACAATGCTTCATATTCATTCGTTAAAACCTGTTCCGAACTTCACACTAGATAGAGAAGGTATTTTTGAATATTTACTTGAATTTGCAGGTTATAAAGACATTGATGTAGACAATCACCCGGACTTTAGTAAACGTTTTTATTTAGCAGGAAAAAATGAAGAGAAAATTAAAGCGTTTTTTACAGATGAATTAATTTTATTCTTTGAAAGCAACAAACAATACCATATTGAAGCTTCGAAAAACGGACTTTTAGTAATAGGTAGTGAACGGTTATCTAGCGTTAAAGAAATGAAAGCGCTTGCTTATTTTGGTATGGGTTTACAAAAAACAATATAATTACTATGTTAGGATTACAATTTGAAACTGAAACTTCTTGGGCGGAAATTGCCAAAGTTAATTTACAGCAAATATTAACAGACCACGCATTTTTAGAACAAAAAGCGGCTTCTAATGCAGTCTCTATTATCATTAATTATTCTGAAGAAACAGCATTGGTAAAAGAAATGAGTTCTATTGCTATTGAAGAAATGCAACACTTTAAAATGGTACATTTATTAATGGTAAAACGTGGAATGGTTTTGGGAAGAGAACAAAAAAATGATTACGCAATTAGATTGCAAAAATTTTTCAATAAAACCAAAGACAGAACAGAGGCATTAATACAACGTTTGCTTGTTGCGGCTTTAATTGAAGCAAGAAGTTGCGAGCGTTTTAAAGTATTTTCTGAAAATATGGAAGATCAAGAGTTGTCTAAATTCTATAGTAACTTAATGATTTCTGAAGCGAATCATTATACTACTTTTTTAAAATTTGCAAGAGAATATCAAGAGAGAGAAATTGTTGATCAAAAATGGAACGCACTGCTTGCCTTTGAAGCAGAAATGATGAAAGAAAGAGGGAATTTAGCTAAAATTCATGGATAAAACATTTAAAAAATTAGCACAAGAAAATTCAATTTTGATACTAATTTAAGACATGTTTTCTAAAGAAGAAGCAACACAAATACGCAAAGAATTTTGGATAAGTTTTGGGAAATCTTTCCCAAAAAAATGGTTGTTATACAATACAAAAATAAAAGGCGTTTCTTTTAAATTCGTAGCAGACAGAAAAAAAGCGCTAGTTTGTTTGGATATAGAAAACCCTGATGAATTGACGAACCTACTCTATTATGATCAGCTTATTTCTTTAAAGTCACTGTTAGAAAAAGAACTTCCTGAGGTTCTTTTTAATAATGAGTATGAATTAGAAAATGGAAAAATAATTCATAGAATTTTTATTCCTTTTCAAGAAAAATTTAGCATATATAATAAAAATACTTGGAGGGACTGTTATGAATTTTATGTAACAACAATGTCTAAATTTGAGTTTTTCTTTTATGAATACGAAGATGTTATCAAAAATATCTAATTCTTAATTGTCATCCTTTTGAGATCATAAAGAACTCTTTATTTTGTGAAATTTTAAAATGAAAAAGATATTTCAACTTAATTAACCGGTGTATATTTGTACTATGATTAAAAATGACACTATTATTGCTTTGGCTTCACCTTCTGGTATAGGAGCCATCTCTGTAATAAGACTTTCAGGTGAAAAGTCTATAGATATTGTTGCTGCTTTTTTTAAATCTGTAAGAAAAGGAAAATCATTAAAAAGTCAAAAGTCACATACAATACATTTGGGTCATATCGTTTATAAAGAGACTCTTTTAGATGAAGTTTTAGTATCTGTTTTTAAAAATCCGAAATCTTATACGGGTGAAAATGTGGTTGAAATTTCTTGTCATGGTTCTAAATTTATTCAGCAAGAAATCATACAGTTATTTATAAAGAATGGTTGTAGAATGGCTGACAATGGTGAATTTACTATGCGAGCTTTTTTGAATGGAAAAATGGACTTATCGCAAGCGGAAGCTGTAGCAGATGTGATTGCTTCGAATTCTGCCGCAAGCCATCAAATGGCTATACAACAAATGCGAGGTGGAATTACAAATGAACTGAAAGGATTACGTGCTCAGTTATTAGATTTTGCAGCTTTAATTGAATTAGAACTTGATTTTTCAGGAGAAGATGTTGCGTTTGCTGACAGAACAAAATTTAAAAACTTAGTAACAAAAATTACCTTAGTTTTAAAACAACTGATCGATTCTTTTTCCTTTGGAAATGCAATGAAAAATGGAATTCCTGTTGCAATTATAGGAGCGCCAAATGTTGGAAAATCAACACTATTGAATTCCCTTTTAAACGAAGAAAAAGCCATTGTTTCAGATATTGCAGGTACAACAAGAGATGCCATTGAAGATGAAATTATTATTCATGGAATTGCTTTTCGATTTATAGATACTGCCGGAATTAGAGAAACAAAAGATATTATAGAAAGCATCGGGATAAAAAAAGCCTATGAAAAAGCAAATAATGCTCAATTGATACTATTCTTAATCGATGCCAATAACTATAAAAATTCTAAGAATAGCTTTTTATCAGAAATTGAAACCATCAAAACTCATTTTCCAAATAAACGAGTACTAATAATTGCAAATAAAATAGATACACTTTCTAATAGTGAAACCCGTTTACTTGAAGAACAAATTGATCATTTAATTCTATTATCAGCAAAAAACAACATAGGAATTGGAGCTTTAAAAACTGAATTAACCTCTCTTGTGAATTTAGGAGCTTTAAGTAATAATGAAACTATTGTTACAAATTCTCGCCATTTCGAAGCTTTAAATAATGCCTTAACAGCCATTTTATCTGTACAACAAGGAATCGATTTAGAAATTTCAACTGATTTGTTTTCTATTGATATTCGGGAATGTTTGCGCCATTTAGGGAATATTACAGGAGAATATGATGTTGATAAAGACATACTAGGTCATATTTTTTCTAACTTTTGTATTGGAAAATAGATGATAATTCAAGATATGGTTGTAATAATTTCTATTAACTAGGGGGCAATTAAAATTGCTACAGAATTTGACACAGTACGATACACTGTAAACCAACTCAACTTTACCCATTTCAAAATCTTTAATATTGGTTTGATACACAAGATATTCATTGCTTTAATGCTCATTTCCAACAAAGTAGTAGGAATTATTTATCAAAAATCTAATGTTTTTTTGAAGCTATTTATTTTTTTTATCATTAAATATGTTATATCTTTATATAAAGAAGAAAAATACTATGAAAAAAATACTTGCCATTATAGCATTGGCTACCCTATTTAATATAAATGCACAAAACTATAGAACTATTGGTGCCGAAGATGCTAATTTAGGCACAGGAAATTTTAATACCGCGTCGGGATTTCATGCTTTATATAGTAACACCATGGGGTTAAATAATACCGCATCGGGATATGAGGCTTTATATCACAACACCGAAGGAAGTTTTAATACCGCATCCGGTAGTCATGCTTTACATACAAACAAAACAGGAAAATATAATACCGCATCGGGATTTAAGGCTTTACATACAAACAAAACAGGAGATTATAATACCGCATTCGGTAGTTTTGCTTTATTTGAGAACATAAGTGGAAAATATAATACCGCATCGGGATATAAGGCTTTATTTGAGAACATAAGTGGAAATAATAATACCGCATTCGGTAGTTATGCTTTATTTAATAATATAAATGGGGAGCAGAATACCGCATCGGGATATCAGGCTTTATTTGCGAACATAAGTGGAAAATATAATACCGCATCGGGATATGAGGCTTTATATAAAAACACCGAAGGATCCTATAATACCGCATCGGGAATTCAGGCTTTGTATAGTAACACCGAAGGAAACGAGAATACCGCATACGGTAGTCATGCTTTACATAAAAACGAAACAGGAGATTTTAATACCGCGTCGGGATTTCATGCTTTATATAATAACACCTCAGGATCCAATAATACCGCTTCTGGATATGAAGCTTTATTTGAGAACATAAGTGGAAATAATAATACCGCATCCGGTTGTCTTGCTTTATATACAAACACCACAGGAAGCGAGAATACCGCATCGGGATATGCTGCTTTATATGAGAACCAAGGGTCCAAGAATACCGCATCCGGTAGTCATGCTTTACATAAAAACAAAACAGGACATTATAATACCGCATCGGGATATGAGGCTTTATTTGAGAACATAAGTGGAAATAATAATACCGCATCGGGTAGTCATGCTTTACAGAAAAACGAAACAGGAGATTATAATACCGCATCGGGAGCTAATGCTTTATATAATAATATAGATGGGGAGAAGAATACCGCATCGGGATATGAGGCTTTACATTCTAACATCGAAGGAAATTTTAATACCGCGTCGGGATTTCATGCTTTATATAGTAACACCATAGGGTTTAATAATACCGCATCGGGAGTTACGGCTTTATATAGTAACACCCAAGGAAGTTTTAATACCGCATCCGGTAGTCATGCTTTATATCACAACACCACAGGAAACC